>OGIW01000071.1_pt1 | contig 119834 bp, 107 predicted proteins | sample 1571921 | NCBI WGS metagenome assembly OGIW01 (sample SAMEA2582112, study PRJEB24529) | metagenome | biome: Human gut stool | place: China | collected 2011 | reverse complement strand
AACGTGCATGGATCTTATCATCTACCAGATGATGCAGCTTCAGGTAGTGCATGTGTCCGATTGTTACAGGGCTGTCGAAGTATTCACCTGTACGTCCGTCACGCAGTCTTACTTTTCCGTCTCTGGAGAGAGGAACTCCCTTCCAAAGCTCTCTGTGTGCTTTGTTTTCGTCTAAGAACTGCATTACTTCAGGTCTTAATGTATCTTCGTATTTTTTACGGAATTCTTCGAAATCTTCTGTATTTACATAATCATTTGCTAATTCCAGTGTATCCTGAATATCGTTTTCGTTTGCACCATCGAAAACAGGTGTCGCGATATTAAATCCTAATGCTTTCGCAGCAAGACTTAAATGGATTTCAAGAACCTGTCCGATATTCATACGAGAAGGCACACCAAGCGGATTTAATACGATGTCCAGAGGACGTCCGTTTGGCAGGAATGGCATATCTTCTACAGGAAGTACACGGGAAACAACACCCTTGTTACCATGACGACCAGCCATTTTATCACCAACAGAGATTTTTCTCTTCTGTGCAATATAAATACGAACTGCCTGATTTACACCAGGAGATAATTCATCACCATTTTCTCTTGTAAATACTTTTGCATCCACTACGATACCGTATTCACCATGAGGTACTTTCAGGGAAGTATCACGAACTTCTCTTGCTTTTTCACCAAAGATTGCACGAAGCAGTCTTTCTTCTGCAGTAAGCTCTGTTTCTCCCTTTGGAGTAACTTTACCAACCAGAATATCTCCGGCTCTTACTTCTGCACCGATACGGATGATACCTCTTTCATCCAGATCTTTTAACGCATCATCACCTACACCAGGTACATCTCTTGTAATTTCTTCCGGCCCTAATTTTGTATCTCTGGCTTCAGCTTCATACTCTTCAATATGAACAGATGTATAAACATCGTCCATAACAAGTCTTTCACTTAAAAGGACAGCATCCTCGTAGTTGTAACCTTCCCATGTCATAAATCCGATCAGTGGGTTTTTACCAAGGGCAAGCTCTCCGTTTGCTGTGGACGGACCGTCTGCAATAACCTGTCCAGCCTCAACATGCTCTCCCTGGAACACGATTGGCTTCTGGTTATAGCAGTTGCTCTGGTTACTTCTTAAGAATTTTGTCAAATGGTAATCATCCTTTGTTCCATCATCATTCTTAATACTGATATCAGTAGATGTGGAACGAAGAACGGTACCGGATTTTTTCGCAACTACGCAGACACCGGAGTCTACGGCTGTTTTTGTTTCCATACCTGTACCTACAACAGGAGCTTCTGTTGTAAGGAGCGGCACTGCCTGACGCTGCATGTTGGATCCCATCAGCGCACGGTTGGCATCGTCGTTCTGAAGGAACGGAATCAGGGCTGTAGCAACAGAGAATACCATCTTAGGAGACACGTCCATGTAATCGAACATCTGACGTTCATATTCCTGTGTCTCATCAAGGAAACGACCGGATACGTTCTTATGGATAAAATATCCGTTCTCATCAAGAGGCTCGTTCGCCTGCGCCACATGGTAATTATCTTCTTCATCGGCTGTCATGTAGACAACTTCGTCTGTGACACGCGGATTTTTCGGATCTGTCTTATCGATTTTACGATAAGGCGCCTCAATAAATCCGTACTCATTAATACGGGCATAAGATGCCAGCGAGTTAATAAGACCGATGTTCGGACCTTCAGGAGTCTCGATCGGACACATTCTTCCGTAGTGGGAGTAATGTACGTCTCGAACCTCGAATCCGGCTCTGTCTCGTGACAGACCGCCCGGTCCCAATGCGGAGAGACGTCTCTTATGAGTCAGCTCACCAAGCGGGTTATTCTGGTCCATGAACTGAGACAGCTGGGAAGAACCGAAGAACTCTTTCACTGCTGCAGTTACCGGTTTAATATTGATAAGGGACTGCGGAGAAATAGACTCTGCGTCCTGTGTTGTCATTCTCTCACGAACCACACGCTCCAGTCTGGAAAGACCGATGCGGTACTGGTTCTGAAGAAGCTCACCCACTGCACGGATACGACGGTTTCCAAGATGGTCGATGTCGTCATCGTTTCCAATGCCGTATTCCAGGTGCATATTGTAGTTAATAGAAGCAAAAATATCTTCTTTTGTAATGTGCTTCGGAATCAGATCGTGAATATCTCTGCAAATTGCAGCTTCCTGCTCTTCAAGAGTGTCATTTTCTTCCAGAATTTTTTCAAGCACAGGGTAATATACTAACTCTGTAATGCCAAGTGCCTTCGGATCTTCGATTTCCGGAATGAAGTGACGAATATCCACCATAAGGTTGGAAAGAACTTTGATCTTTCTCTCCTCTCCCTGGATCCATACGTAAGGAACAGCAGAATTCTGAAGAAGATCTGCAAGCTCTGTTGTCACAGCAGTGCCTTCCTCAGCAAGAATTTCGCCTGTAGAAGCGTCCACAACGTCCTCTGCCAGCTTGTGTCCTACAATACGTTTGTTAAAATGAAGCTTCTTATTAAATTTATAACGTCCTACTTTGGCAAGGTCGTATCTTCTCGGATCGAAGAACATTGCCATAATAAGGCTCTCTGCGCTCTCTACTGCGAGCGGCTCGCCCGGACGGATTTTCTTATATAATTCAAGAAGACCTTCCTGGTAATTTGTGGAAGTATCTTTTGTAAAGCTTGCAAGAATTTTAGGCTCTTCACCAAAGAGCTCTACGATTTCTGCATTTGAGCCTACACCAAGTGCACGGATCAGGACAGTAATCGGAACTTTTCTTGTTCTGTCAACACGAACATAGAATACATCGTTGGAATCTGTTTCGTATTCCAGCCATGCTCCTCTGTTTGGAATTACGGTACTGGAAAATAACCGTTTTCCAAGCTTATCGTGTGCGATCGCATAATAGATTCCAGGGGAACGTACTAACTGGCTAACGATAACTCGCTCAGCACCGTTGATAACAAAGGTACCAGTAGCCGTCATTAACGGTAAATCTCCCATGAAAATCTCGTGTTCGTTGATTTCTTCTGTCTCTTTATTAATCAGTCTCACTCGAACCTTCAAAGGTGCGGCATAAGTTACGTCACGTTCTTTACACTGCTCTATGGAGTATTTTGCATCCTTCTCGTCGAATGTAAAGTCGATGAATTCCAGACTGAGCTTTCCGCCGTAGTCCGCGATTGGAGAAATATCATCGAATACTTCTTTCAGTCCCTCTCTCAGAAACCATTTGTAGGAATCTTTCTGGACTTCAATCAGGTCTGGCATCTCCAGGACTTCTTTTTGTCTCTGAAAGCTCATACGCATGCTTTTTCCAGTTTTTACAGAACGAATTCTGTTTTTTTCCATTGACGTTTCACCCCTGTTTTTCCTTATATTTATTATAACATGAGCCTGTCTGCATTTTTGCAAGTAGGCATATCTTGCCATAATATAGCATTCTTCACTATATCACAACAAGAACAGTATGTCAACTGATTTCAAGATTTTCTTTATTTTGTTTCCTGTAAATCGAAAAAAACGGGAATGTCTGCGACATTCCCGCTCCCTTTTGTATATACGTGTTACTTCTATTATTTAAGAGTAACTTTAGCGCCTTCAGCCTCAAGTTTTGTTTTGATGTCTTCAGCTTCTGCTTTGGATGCAGCTTCTTTAACCATTTTCGGAGCGCCGTCAACAACTTCTTTCGCTTCTTTCAGACCTAAGCCTGTTACTTCACGAACAACTTTGATAACTTTAACTTTGTTTGGACCTACTTCTGTAAGCTCTACGTCAAACTCATCTTTCTCTTCTGCTGCTTCTGCTGCGCCAGCTGCTGCTACAACAACACCTGCTGCTGCGGATACACCGAACTCTTCTTCACAAGCTTTTACTAAATCGTTTAATTCTAATACAGATAATTCTTTGATTGCTGCAATAAATTCTTCTGTTGTTAATTTTGCCATTTTAATTTCCCTCCATTATAATATTTTTGGTTTTGATGCCCATTCGGGCGAGGATTCTGTTTATCTGTTCCTTTTGGAACAATCAGCAATTATTCTGCTGCCTCTGCCTGTCCTTTTTCAGCGATCTGATTAAGCACACGAGCAAAGTTTGTAATTGGAGACTGGATGCTTCCAAGCAGTTTTCCGAGAAGTTCTTCTCTGGACGGAATGCTGGACAGAGCCTGAATACCAGCCTGGTCGTTGTAGTTTCCTTCTACAACACCTGCAATAAGCTCTAAAGCAGGATACTGTTTTGCGTATTTTGCAAGGATTCTGGCCGGAGCTGTTGCGTCTGTTGCAGAAACAGCAAGAGCGTTTGTGCCTTCCAGATGCTGTGTTAAGCATTCACAGTCAGTTCCTTCAAATGCACGTTTCATCATTGTGTTTTTGTAAACTTTATACTGAACACCAGCTTCTCTTAACTCTTTACGGATAATTGTGTCCTGTTCAACAGTCAGTCCGCTGTAGTTTACAAGAACAACTGACGCAGCGTCTTTAATGATGCCGGAAATCTCTTCTACGATTGGTTGTTTCAGTTCTACTTTTGCCATGATATGGTACACCTCCTTATAGATTTTGATATACCGCCGTCGGATGTGTATAAAAAAAGTCCTACTGCATGACAGTAAGACTCACGTAATCTTATAAAGAATACTTTGTCCTCGGTAGGCGTTTTTATCCTTATGCCTTGCGGCACCTACTGTCTTCGGCAGCGTTCTGTAGTAGAATATCATATTTTGCAAAGTATGTCAATAGGAAATTTGAAATTTTGAAAACTTTTTACGTTACAAAATAAGCCATGCACCTCGATTCCGCTTCGCTTCATCTCGGTCGCGGGCTGCGCCCTATACAGCAAAAAACAAAGACGGACTTCCTCGTGCAAGCACGCGGAAGTCCGTCTTTGTTTTTGCTGTGCATGGCTTATTTTGTTCCGAATATCCTGTCGCCGGCATCTCCAAGGCCTGGGCAGATATAAGCATTTTCATTCAGGCAGCGATCAAGATGTCCACAATAAATCTGAATGTCCGGATGTGCTTTATGCAGTCTCTCAAGACCTTCTGGCGCTGCGATGATACACATAAATTTAATGTTTTTTCCGCCCTGTTTTTTAATAAAATCAACTGCAGCAATGGCGGAGCCTCCTGTTGCAAGCATCGGATCTACAACAACGGCGATTCTCTCATCAATCGATTCCGGAAGTTTGCAGTAATATTCGTGCGGCTCATGTGTTTCCGGATCGCGGTAAAGTCCTACATGACCTACCTTCGCAGAAGGAGCAAGGGTAAGAATACTGTTTACCATTCCAAGTCCCGCACGAAGAACAGGGATTACCGCCAGTTTTTTACCGGAAAGCATTGGTGTCATACAGGTTTCAATCGGTGTCTCCACTTCTACGTCTTCTGTAGGAAGGTCGCGAAGCGCTTCATACCCCATCAGAATTCCAATCTCCTCCACCAGCTTGCGAAACTCATTTGTTCCTGTTCTGCTGTCACGAAGCATTGAAATTTTATGCTGGATTAAAGGGTGATTCATAACATATACGTTTTCCATTCGTTCGTCCTCTTTCTCTCTTGTTTTGGCATTGCGGAATCCTCCGCACCTGTATCTGCCACAGCAGCTGTACAGTTTCTTCTATTATAATACAGATGCAGGATTTACAAAAGGGGTTCTTTACTTTTTTTCTTCCTTATGCTATTATAATCACGATTTATTTTAGGAAATACAACAAAAATACAGTCGGAGAAAATTATGTCCAGAATAGATAAAACCCAAAACTTTATTTATATACAGCAGACTGCTTTGTGCAGTCTGTTTTTTTGTACCACTTTATCATAGCGCTGTTTCATCATCTTAAAAAGGAGGCCCTTGTCGTGGCAAATACAAATCATTATCTTAAGTATGCGAAAAATCTTTTCGCCATTTTTTTGGGAAACACCATATATGCAATAGGAATCGTAGCCTTCCTTCTGCCAAACGGAATCATCACCGGCGGCACAACCGGTCTTGCCCTGTCAGCCCAGCACTACCTGGGACTTCCCCTGTCCACCTTTGCTCTTATTTTTAATGCTGCCATGTTTATTCTGGGCGCGCTGATCCTGGGAAAAGCATTTGCCCTTACAACCCTTATCAGTTCCTTTTACTACCCTGTTATTCTCGGCATTTTACAGAAGGTTCCCGCTTTATCAAATGTTACCCAGGATCGTATGCTTGCATGTGTATGCTCCGGTGTATTAATCGGAGCAGGAATCGGAATTGTAATCCGCGCCGGAGCTTCCACCGGCGGTATGGACATTCCGCCTCTTCTTTTAAAACGTTTTTTTGGAATTCCGGTGTCTGCGTCCCTCTATGTATTTGACTTCGTGATTCTTCTTCTGGAAATGACATTCTCCAATGTAGAGGAAAGTATTTACGGAATCCTTCTTATCTTTATTTATACCTTTATCCTGGATCGCGTTCTGACACTTGGCATGGCACAGACTCAGGTAAAAATCGTAAGTAAAAAACATGCAGAAATCAATAGCGCCATTCATGCACAGCTTGACAGAGGCACGACTCTCGTCCAGGCAGAGACCGGATTTCTTCACAGAGAAAGTCACCTTGTCCTTACCGTTGTCTCAAACAGAGAGCTGATCCGTCTCAACAAGCTTGTAATGGAAATCGACCCTGCCGCATTCATGATCATCAGCAAAGTAAATGAAGTAAAAGGAAAAGGCTTTACGCAGCCTAAAGTAAAACGGACCGCCAAATAAGGCGGTCTGTTTTTATAAGCTCTACATCTGTTTTCTGACGATACGGTACTCGTCTCCCATCTGGAAATAAGGACACTGCCGAAAATCTCCGGTCATAAATCTTACCATCTCATCTTCGTCCAGGTTTACCTCGCAGGTATAACATTCATAATCTTCATCGTATGTATAATTGGCACAATATTCGCATTTTGAAGCGCTCACTTTTCTTCCTCCCTCAAAAACACATAATTCTCTTCTGTGGAAAATTCTTTCTTATAAGAAAAACCAAGCCCGCGAAACTCTTTCACGCCTTCCGGCTCACAAATACCTTCAACCGCAAGAAAACGCACCATTTCTCCTCTTGCCATCTTAGCAAGCGTTCCTTTCTGAATGATCTTTCCGTTTTTCCATTCTCCGAAAGTACAGGTAATATAGTTTTCTCCGGGATTTAAAAATTTTTCCACACATTTTGAATATTCTTTGCTTGCAAGATTTAAAATCCATCTGCTGTCGGAAATTTCCTCATAAATATCCCTTCCCCAGTATGTATATAAATCTTTACAGAAAGACAGATTGATTTTTGCCTGCATTTCCAGTCGATAAGGCACTACTCCATCAAGCGGTTTCACCACACCGTAAAAACCAGACAGAATCCGCAGATGTTCCTGAACAAACTCCCACTGCATATCCTCAAATACGCCCGGCGCCATATACTGATACTGAATCCCTTCATAAGAAAGAAGCGCTGGTGTTGGTGCTTTATATAAATCCATGTGGGAAAGACGCTGAAAATTTTCCCGGGCAAGCCTGTCGCTGCACCCCCACATTTTCTTTGCCTCTTCATAATCTAGGTTCTTCATATACTCCAGAAGCACCTTCGTCTTTTCCATAAAGGCAGGAAATCCGCTGCATTCCATCACATCAGTCTCTGTATTCATTTTTTTCGCAGGAGAAATTATAATTTTCATCTCAAACTCCTTTATCCCCAGAGTCCGCCTGTCGTCTCTTCCAGATGATCCAGAATATAATTATAAATTTCCACAGACACATCCTCCGGATAATGCGTTCCATCCAAAGTAGAATATCCTGTTTCCATAAGATGTTCATACACATCTATGTAAGTTACACCAAGAAGATTTGCCTCCATAGCGGCATTGAAACTCTCAATCTGCTCATTTGTTACATAAGGATCATTTTCCACAGGCCCCACAGACACAAAGTATGTAGAAGCCCCGCGATCTGTCCATTCCTTTGCCTTTTCATTAATGTACTGCACATATTTATTTAAGTTCTGCACATCATTTATGCCCACAAGGAGAATTACCGATGTGTTATCCACTATTTCCTGTTCTATTTGTGGAACACCTGTGGAAATCAGCCAATCGTATCCCATAGAAGAAAGACACGACCATATGCTGTCATCATGAACCGCATCCCGAATCCCCTCGGTTCTGGAATCCCCCACAAAAATCAGCTTATTCTGCTGAAAATTCTCCGCATGACTGGGCTTACTGATAGTTCCCTCATGAGGCGATAAAGTAGGAACCGGAAAAGAAGTCGGCATAGAAGTTGGTTCTGCTGCAATGCTGTCCTTGTTATTTTCTTTTTTATCTTTTTTCGCGTCTTCTTTTCCCTTCTCTTCTGTATTTTCTTCGATTTTCTTTACGTCCTCTGCAATTTCACTGTTTTTCTCATTCGTCTGACATCCGGCAAGCACAGAAAGTGTAAAAAATCCGGCTAATAAAATGGCTTTCCTCATAATCAGCCCTCCCAAAGATGAATGAAAATACTACCTCTCCTCAATCAGAGACGGAGATGCCAGATACAAATCTTTCCCCAGCATTTCCTTCAGCATATCCTCATACTGTTTATATGTTATTTCCCCGTCCGGGGTAAGGATTTCAAAATCTGTATCGTAAGCATGAACAAAGAGCCCTGTCTCCTTTAAACCGTTCCTGAGATAAAATGCTTTTCTCCGCTTCCTGTCCTCTGCGTTTTCTGCCAGTTCGTCCTGCTTTTCAATCTCAAAAACATATTTTTGTCCCTGAAACCGTTCCACGAGCCCCCTGACTGCTTTGCCTCCATATCCTCCGCTTCTTTTTTCAGGAGAAATTGCAAAATAATCGAGTACTGCCGCAGAAGAAGAGAACATATTCATAACAAGACCGATAAATTCTCTCTCCTCTACTACTGCAAGAAGTTCCGCTTTTCCTTCCTCTGCCCATTTCTCCATATAAGAAATCGGTTTCTGCTCCTCTTTTGGAAATGCTGTTTCATACAGCGCATACACCTGCTCCGTATATTCTTTTCCTTCTTTTAAAATATTTAAAAATTCCATCATAATTTCCTCCTAAAATGCCATATCCGGCCACGCTAAAATTTCAGCCGCCAGTATCTCTTCGTAGTCACCTTCTATATCCCTGCTTCTGCCTGCCTCAAATATATTCGTCTCCGCGCCCCATGTACCGTTTTCTTCGTATTCCCACACGTGGTAACGCAATCCCCGAAATTCAAAATCCAGACTTCCGCATCCATCTTCTTCCGTATATTGAAATGCGATATTTTTTTCTTTCAGTGCATTTTGTACTCTTGTAAGACGCATAAAAAACCTCCCGTTATTCTTTTCCTTACTATGACATAGTTTGCAGGGAAAGTCAAACAGGAGGAAATGTTTTATACAAAGACTGAGCAGTTATATGGAATGGTGCAAGAAACGCAAAAAATAAAAGTAAACTTTTTGTCCCGCTAATCAAAAAAGCACCTTCTTTATGAAGATTTTGTTTTGGTAAACTTAATCTTAACATAAAGTGGCGCTTTCTTTTTTACTTTTCTACACCTGCTGATGCAGGTACTTTTTTCGGGTAGCAAGTCCGCCTCGAATATGCCGTTCCTGCTTGTTTACATCTAAAATCTTTCTCGCCTCATGAGCAAGCGACGGATTAATCTGGAGAAGACGTTCCGTTACATCTTTATGTTTGGTCATTACTATTTAGATCTTTTTGATTTCCACATTCATCTGCCACTAAAATGCTTTCATTTAATCCCAAATCACCTAACAAACGAAGGTAAATATCCACATTTCCCTCTTTGTCTACTTCAATTTTCTTAATCAGTCGCTTTAGCTGCATATTAGTCATTTCATGAACATCGGTAATATCCTCAATCTGCTTAAAGGTATCGTTTAGAATTTTTTCCATCTGGTCTCCCTTTGTCAAATTGCTGGATACCATTTTCAACTCATTTTCCAGACGCTCCAGTTCTTGCCGTGTGCCACCTAATTTATCATTCAATTCTTCTCTGGAAATCAAATCATCGGTGTACATATCCATGTATTTCTGTCTCATTCTCTGTAATCTGGCAACTTGTAAGTTTAATTCCTTTTCGTACTCTGCATTTTCATCTTTTGCTTTGTACACTCTTTGAAATTCTTTCACTACATAATCAATCACTTTATTTTTTTGCTGTAGAATCCGATTGAAATATCCCTGTAAAACCTGGATTAATTCTTCTTCATCCACGGCAGTTTTATTTGGACAACTGTCTGCTCCCTTTCCATTTCTTCCGGAACAAACCCAACGCACATAAGTATTTTTGTAAGTACGGACTGTTCTTCTAAACGACCATCCACATTCTTTACATTTAATCAACGTAGAAAATAAATATTTGTTGCTTTGACGTTCATGATTCAAGTTAAATGCATCGTTTCTTCCACGAAGAATTTCCTGTGCATTTTCAAATACTTCATCTTCAATCATACGAAGTTCCGGGCGTTCCACAACAAGCCATTCCGTTTCATCTTTCTCTCTTCTCTGCCCGGTCAGAAAGTCGCTGATCTCCTGCTTTCCATTGATAATCTTCCCAGTATAAATCTCATTGGTCAAAATCCGGCAGATGGCATTCTGGCTCCATTTGCAATTTCGCTTTGTTTGATACCCTTTTTCATTCAGCATATTAGAAATCTTGGCAGCACCGTAACCTTCTTCTGTGTACCACTTGTAAATTTGTTTGACAACCTTAGATTCTTCTTTGTTAATCTCAAGGTTAAAATAATCCCCGATCGTTTTATCATAACCGTACACAATATTCGGAACTCGTCCCTTTTCTGCATTCAGTTTCTTTCCAAATTTCACTCGCTTAGATGTATTAGCGCTTTCTTCCTGAGCCAACGCACCAAAAATAGTAAGAACAAACTCACTGTTTCCCATGCTCGTCATATTCGCTGTAAGGAACTGGGTTTCAATTCCCAACGCTTTCAATTTACGAACATTCTGTAAAAGATCTACGGTATTTCTGGCAAAGCGAGAAATATCCTTTACAACAACCATGTCAAACATTCCCTTTTCTGCATCTGCCATCATACGAAGAAATTCCTTACGATTTTTGATTTTGGTTCCGGAAATACCTTCATCTGCATATAATTTCACTAAAACATCCCCGGTACGCTGCGTATATTCGGAGAAAAATTCCTTTTGAGCTTCTAAACTGTTGAGCTGGTCGGCTTTATCTGTGGAAACACGGCAATAGGCTGCTATCTTCATAGTGTTACCTCTCTGTATCAAATTTATTTTCTGTTACATCTATATTATATATCAAAATAAAGATTCGTAAGCAGAAAAAGAGAAAATTATTGAAATTAATCCCATCTCAAACTACTCTACTTTTATTTATCTTTTAATCTCTTGAGCGGACCGCAATCGGAAGGAATATAAATAAATACTGCCGTTTTCTCAATGAAAAATTAAAGAAGTTTGAGGGAAAAACACCAAAAAAACAGCTTGATCAAAAGTGTGGCTGTAAAAATCCAGACAAGGGATTTTTGCGGCCAAAAATAAATTTCATCTTTCATAGAAAAAAGGATCCTACGCAAGGTGGAAGGCTAACAAGCCTTATCCTTGCAGGGATCCTTTCAATTGCTACTGAGGATGCCGAAATGTGATATTAACCGACAGCCCCTTCTGCTTTACTTTATTCTATATCTTTTTGTAATCCGTTCATTCGACAACCTCTATCTGGCACGCTTTCATGACCTTCAGTGCAGTCTCATGACTTTCCGGTGTTACCCCTGCGTATCTCATTTAAATACGAGCTACACCGGTTCTCTTTGCTGCCTCAGCAACCGCTTTGGCTACCGCTGGTCCTACTCGCTTATCAAATGCCTTCGGAATAATATACTCCGGAGAAAGTTCCTCATCTGTGATCAGATTTGCAAGTGCTTCAGACGCTGCCAATTTCATTTCGTCATTGATTTCTTTTGCTCTCACATCAAATGCACCACGGAAGATTCCCGGGAAAGCAAGTACGTTGTTGATCTGGTTCGGGAAATCACTTCTTCCTGTGGAAACAACTTTTGCTCCGCCTGCCTTTGCATCATCCGGGAAAATCTCCGGAGTCGGGTTCGCACATGCAAAAACAACTGCATCTTTGTTCATGGTCTTAACCATCTCTGTTGTAACAGCACCCGGTGCTGAAACACCGATAAATACATCAGCGCCAACCAGCATCTCTGCAAGAGAACCGGATTTTTTAGCCAGGTTAGTAACTTTAGCCATTTCTTCTTTGATCGGATTCATGCCTTCCGGGCGTCCCTCGTAGATTGCACCCTTTCTGTCGCAGAGAGTGATATCTTTGAATCCTGCTGTCAGAAGGAGACGTGCAATAGAAATTGCAGCAGCTCCTGCTCCGTTCATAACGATACGAACATCTTCTTTTTTCTTTCCTACAACCTTCAGTGCGTTGGTCAGACCGGCAAGAGTGATAATCGCTGTACCATGCTGATCGTCGTGGAAAATCGGGATATCACATTTTTCTTTTAATTTCTTCTCAATTTCAAAACATCTCGGTGCTGAAATATCTTCCAGATTTACTCCGCCAAAAGAACCGGAGATCAGATAAATTGTATTAACGATCTCATCTACATCATTGCTCTTGATACAAAGAGGGAATGCATCTACATCGCCAAATGCCTTGAAAAGGACACATTTTCCTTCCATTACCGGCATTCCGGCCTCTGGTCCGATATTTCCAAGCCCAAGAACAGCTGAACCGTCAGTTACTACCAGACACATGTTCCATCTTCTGGTAAGATCATAAGATTTATCCACATCCTTCTGGATTTCGAGACAAGGCTGTGCAACACCTGGTGTATAGGCAAGTGACAGATCATCCTTATTTTCTACAGGTACTCTTGTTACAACTTCAATCTTACCTTTCCATTCTCCATGCAGTCTTAAAGATTCTTTTGCATAATCCATTTCTATTGTCCTCCCTGGTATCTTAAATTTTGCGAAACCGTTTGCTGTTCACTCCGTTCACAGCAATCTTCTAATCTATTAATAATTACCGGTAAAGAATTTGCTTTCTTTTGGAAGCTCATATCCATCAAAATATTTATTAAAGTCAAGTCCGAGATATCCACACAGATTAGCAAGTTCGACCATCGTATTATCGTTTACAGGTAATCCATGCTCTCTTCTATCTTTTTCTGCCAAAACTTCTTTTTCACCATGTGTATAAATACGATCTTTGCCTTCTGCCTTCGGACTTTCTCTCAAAGCTTCCAGGTATTCTGAAAAGTGTCTGCGGATTGCTTGAGGATCACCAAATGCAGCCGGATCGATTGCCATAAATCCATGACAGATTCCTGTTTTATCCGGGAATGTGCAGCAATGATCCGAAGTAACACCCATAGAAAGAATGGAACTGAATAATTCACACAGCATACCATATCCATATCCCTTGTGGCTTCCTGTAACCTCTTCATTTCCACCAAGGGGCATGATTCCACCGCCCTTCTTTGCAACAATATTGGAAAGGACATCCGGTGCATCTGTGCTTGCATGACCATCTTTGTCCAGGGCCCATCCATCCGGAAGTGGTTTCTCCATTTTATTGTACATTTCGAGTTTTCCTCTTGTAACTACCGTGGTAGAACAGTCAAAGAAAAACGGATACGGGTCTGCCGGCATAGCTACTGCGATTGGGTTTGATCCAAGCATGGCTTTTTTGCCAAACGTAGGAACCATAATAGCCTCTGAATTTGTACAGGCCATTCCCAGAAGTCCCTCATCGCATGCCATCTTTGCATAATATCCGGCGATACCGAAATGATTAGACTCACGGACAGTTACAATTCCAACTCCGGTCTTTTTGGCTTTTTCGATTGCTTTTTTCATTGCATAAACGGAAATAAGCTGTCCCATTCCATTATGACCATCAATCACTGCAGATATCGGTGTTTCAAATACAATTTCAGGCTTTGCCTGCGGATGGATCGTTCCCTTTTCGATTCCCTTATGATAACGCACCATTCTCTGCATGCCATGACTTTCTATTCCATAAAGGTCAGCCGTAAGAAGCACATCCTTGATCTGATTGCTTTCTTCCTCTGTAAAACCAAACGCCTTGAATACGTCTCCGCAAAAATGATTCAGTGTCTCATATGACCATTTCACATATCCCATTGTTTCGTCCCTCCTTTTGGTGTTGCCGGTTTTATTTATTGGCATTACCAATTTGTATTTTGATTATACCACCAGTATTACCAAAATGCAATAGAGGTCATATCAATTTATCCTGTGAAAATGCCCAAAATTTCTCAGGATTTTTTTTGCATTTCTTCCATATAACGTTCAATCGTATCCATATGTTCGGACATACATCGTTCCGCCTGTTCTGCATCTCCGTCGATGATTGCCTTAACAAGCCGATGATGCTGGTCATCAACCTCTCTGGCAGAATTATTCTTTTTCATAATGTAGTCTCTCGTCCCGGAAACAATATTCTCAGTAAGCTGATCTGCTGCCGCAAGGACACTGTAAACCATCGGGTTATCTGCGATCTTTGCAATCTTCTTGTGAAGTTCGCGATCCAGTTCACCCCGTATCTTTTCATTTTCTGCGGCGTCCAGCCGTGCAAGAATCACCCATAATTCTGCTGCATCCAGCGGTGTGCACTTTCGTGCCGCAAGAATTGCCGCTTCTCGCTCCAGTGCCGCACGGAACTGCTGATTCTGGAGCAGATATCCATTATTTAATTTAAAAAGTATGGATAAAGGTTCGATCAGCCAGGTATCCAGGTCCTCCGTAATATAATTTCCGCCTCCCGGCACCGGCTTGACTATTCCCAGCAGTTCCAGTGCTCTCAAAGCTTCTCTGACTGCCGGTCTGGATACTCCCATGATCTCCGCCATTGTCCGCTCCGCCGGAAGGGCATCGCCCGCTTTGAGACTGCCATTCTGAATGTTCTCTATAATCTGATTTAAAATCCCGTTGAAAGCCCGTTCATCTCTAATTTCTTTAAACATGCTCCATTCCTCCACATCCCATTTCCGTCCGTGTATTCTTACAGGCGGTATCATTTTTTCACCGTCTTTCCCATACATTTTATTTTTGGTACAACTGTACAGTACGACAGATATTTCTTATAATATAGCATTCCTGACAGTTTACAGCAAGTGGAATGGATTTTGACCAAGTTGCTGTGAACGGAGCGAACAGCAATCACATTAAGAAGGGAGGCGTTATTATGGCCGCAACAATACGCGATGTTGCAGCTCGTGCCGGTCTTTCTGTAACGCTCTTGTTCTAGCCGGACTTAAATTTATATGTTCAGCGATATCATTTGTCTTAGACTCGCCATGTTCTTCAAAATCGCAACTTCTTATTCATCAGTTTACCCTTTTTCCATCAAGAACACAAGTAAACTTGCAGCTCAAAATCTTTTATTTTCTCTCCTGCTTGTCCTCTTCCAAACCTCTTTCAGCAACCTCCTGCATAACCCGTTCTACTTTCTTCATATTCGCCTCAATAAATACTTTCAATATGTAATCGGCGGTCACTTCCGCAGTATTCGGATTATGAAAACGATAATTCAGTTTTTGTTTCTTCATAGCGGTGCTCCCACCTCCCTTTTCTCTTTGTCCATTACTATGAAAATGTCTATTGAAATAGACCTTAACCTCACTTCATTTTTAATCGTTTTAAATATCCCTCTATATAACGAAAGGAAAATGAACTCTTTTACAGGGTTACTCCATATTTCTTTTATTTTTTACAGAGCAAAATCCACCTATGTTTAACATTATCGTTTTTCTCTCCATGTCATCCCATGATTTTCTTCTTACTGAGGACACCTCAAACCCATTAAAACATCTTGGTTTTTACCAAAATGTAATAGCATCACTTCATGAAAACTTGTATTAAATGTAAAAAACAAAAACAGCCATCTGATTTCATCTCTGAAACCATATAGCTGTATTTATTCAAAAAGCCCGGTCATCACCGAGCTTTTGCACCATACATTTGATTCTGTAAATACTTATCCCAAAACCAAATACTCCTTATATACAATATCCTTTTCCTATCCTTACCTCACCTCATAAACAGCCTTCACAAAAACACCTCTTTTGTTACATCTATATGTACCGTACTTTTGCTGATTCCAAACTTCTTCGCCGTCTGGCGGACAGTAGCCTTTGTCTTTATAATATAATCACCAATTTCTACTGCACGCTCTTCAATATAATCTTTCAAGGAAAATCCCCCGAAAATACCGTTTTTACAATGTATGCCTGTTTTGCTGAAATTATAATTATATATAATTCCCTATTTCCAACCTCCCCTTTCCGTGATAAAGTTATCTGGAGGAGGAATTTATTATGAACTATCAGATACTTGTTCTGGACCTTGACGGTACTTTAACAAATTCACGCAAGGAACTTACAGAACCTACACGAAAAGCCCTTATCGAAATTCAGGAAGAAGGAAAAAAAATTGTCCTTGCAAGCGGACGCCCTATTAATGGCGTTGCCCCTCTTGCGGAAAAACTTGAACTTTCCAAATACGGCGGATATATGCTTTCCTTTAACGGTGCAAGAATTACGCAGTGCTCTACCGGGGAAATCATTTACAACAAAACACTTCCCTGCGAAGTATTTAAGCCTGTGTATGATATTGTAAAAGAATATGAAGGTGTAGACCTGATTACTTACGACGGAAATTGTATTTATTCCGGACTGACTACAAATGAATACACAGAAAAAGAATCATTCATTAACAGCATGAAAATTATTCACAAGGAAAACTTTATAGAAAATCTGACTTTCCCTGTAAACAAACTTCTTGTACCTGGAAAACCAGAAATCCTTCAGAAAATCATGCCGGTTCTTCAGAAAAAATTCCATAAGCTTTTAAGCATTTATCTGTCAGAACCGTTTTTCCTGGAAATCATGCCTCAGAATATTGATAAGGCACATTCTCTGCAAAAGCTTTTAAGCAGCATCGGGCTTACTGCCGATTCTATGATCTGCTGCGGAGACGGATTTAATGATATTTCCATGATTGAATACGCAGGTCTTGGCGTTGCTATGGAAAATGCCCAGCCTATTGTCAAAGAATCTGCGGACTTTATTACAAAATCAAATGACGAGGACGGTATTCTTCACGTAATCAACACCTTCCTTCGAGCATAACCTGCTTCACATAAAAAACATCTGTTTTGATCACCGAATAAATTAAAAGATACGGGGGCCATGCCTCCCGTATCTCTCATATCTGCTTATTCTTCTGCTTCTGCATCTGCTTCTTCTGTGTCGTCTTCTGCTGTATCTGCACTGTCTTCAAAAGGAATCACGGCTCCGTCATATGTTTCATTAATGTATTCTTTGATCTCATCTGACTTGAGAACTTCAACAAGGGCTTTTATTGCCTCGCTGTCTTCATTTCCCTCTTTTACAGCAATCAGGTTCACATATGTTTTTGCTGCTTCAGAATCTGATTTTTCATATGCAAGAGAATCCTTTGCAACGGAATAATCTGCCTGAAGCGCATAATTTCCATTTAATACCACATAGGACATATCCTGTACCACACGCGGGATCTGAGCTGCTTCCAGCTCTACAATCTCTACATTATGAGGATTTTCCTCAATATCATTTTTTGTTGCTTCCAGACCCACGCCGTCTTTTAATTTGATGATGCCGTTGTCCTGAAGGAGAAGAAGCGCTCTCGCCTCATTTGTGGTATCGTTTGGAACTGCGATCGTATCTCCCTCTTCTATATCGTCAAGGCTGTCTTTTTTGCCCGGGTAAATTCCAAAGGGCTCATAGTGAATATCTCCTGCATCTACAAGATGGGTTCCCTTTTCCTCATTAAAGCTTTCCAGATATGGAATATGCTGGAAATAGTTGGCGTCAAAATCTCCGCTTTCCACTACCTCGTTTGGGATAATGTAATCGTCAAATATTTTCACTTCCAGCTCGTAGCCTTTTTCCTCGAGAAGCGGTTTTGCCTGCTCAAGAATCTCTGCGTGAGGCGTTGCGGACGCTGCCACACTGATTGTTTTATCTTCATCTGCAAATACGTTTACACTGAAAGTTCCTGTTAAAATAGCTCCTGTTAAAACTGCTGCGATTATTTTTCTGTTCATTTTATTTTCCTCCAAATTCGATTATCCTGTTATTAAAATTTTATTTTCTCTTATCCAGTCTGGACGCAAAAAGCATTCCCACAGACTGAAAAATCTGAACCAGCACAATCAGTAATACAACTGTGACGATCATAATGCCTGTTTCATATCTGTAATATCCGTACTGAATGGCGATCGCTCCAAGACCGCCGCCACCGCAGCAGCCTGCCATTGCAGAATATCCGAGGATTGTGCCAACTGCTATGGTCGCTCCTGTTAAAAGTGAGGTTCTGCCCTCCACAAGAAGCACCTTCCACACAATCTGGAACGTTCCGGCTCCCATAGACCTTGCAGCTTCCACAACTCCCTCATCGACTTCCTTGAGAGAGGATTCCACCATACGTCCGATAAAAGGAATCGCCGCTACCGTCAGAGAAACGATGGTTGCTGTCGGACCGTAAACCTTTCCCACAACGACTCTTGTAAATGGGATAAGTACAATTAAAAGTATGAGAAACGGCACGCTTCGCACAATGTTTGCAATCACATCAAGCACCTTATAAAGCGCTTTATTGGGCTTTAATCCTCCCTTGTCGGAAATGGTTAACAGTACCCCCATAGGAAGACCAAAGAGATAACCGAGAACCGTCGCGCAAAGAGTCATATAAAGCGTTTCTCCCACCCCCGTTATTATCATCTGGATTACTTCATCTGTCCACATACTCCGGCGCCTCCTCTACTGCAAGCCCTCTCTCTTCAAGGTACTTTTTCATTTCTTCCACATTTTTGCTGTCCTTCATAAATTCCAGAACCATCTCACCCTTTGCCACTCCGCCTACGTTTTTTGTGTCTGCGCGAAGGATATTTACAGGCTCACGGAAATTTAACACAAGATTGGAAATTACCGGCTCAAACGCAGAGTTTTCGGAAAACACAATACGGATAATCGTTCCGCTCTGGATTTCTCCGGGAAGTCCTGCCGCCTTTGCTTCCACATCTGTCCCCGCATCTCTTCGTATGATTTCTTTTGCCACCGCTGATTTCGGTCTTGAAAAAATCTCGGACACAAGTCCCTGCTCCACTACCTGTCCCTCGTTCATAATGGCAACGTGGGTACAGATTTCTCTGACAACCGACATCTGATGGGTAATGATCACAATTGTAATTCCAAATCTTTTGTTGATGTCTTTTAAAAGCTCCAGAATCGATGAGGTAGTCTGCGGATCAAGGGCGCTTGTGGCCTCATCACAGAGAAGAATCTTCGGGTTCGATGCAAGTGCTCTGGCAATTGCAACCCTCTGTTTCTGTCCTCCGGAAAGCTGTGAAGGATAAGCTTTTTTCTTATCTTTTAATCCTACAATTTCCAAAAGCTCCTCTGCCCGTTTCCTTGCTTCCTGTTTCTTTTTTCCCTGGATATAAAGAGGAAAACACACATTTTCAAGAACGGACTTCTGCATGAGGAGATTAAAATGCTGGAAAATCATTCCTATGCTTTCCCGCTGTTTTCGAAGCTCCTTCTCCGAAAAATCTCCCAGAGATTTACCGTCTATTAATACTCTTCCCTCTGAGGGCTGTTCCAGAAAATTCATACACCGGACAAGTGTACTCTTTCCTGCACCGGACATTCCGATGATTCCATATATATCCCCTGACTCTATGGACAGGCTGATATTTTTTAACGCCTCTACTTTTCCGTCTTTTGTTGAAAAAGTCTTGCACACATTTTCTATTACAATTCCTGCCATTTCTTTTCCTTCCCTTTTTGTTGATACGCATACTATACTACGTTTTGAAAAAACGCGCTAATTCAAAAAAAATACAGCCAGCTATAGGATAAAACTATAACTGACTTATTTTTCACTGCATTGCTCTATATTTATATTTTGAAATCTCCTCCAGATATTTTTTCCCCAGAGAGCTTATAGGGGCTCCTTTTCTTGCAAGATACCCGATTGTCATTACCTCATCTGACTTTAACCGGACTGCACAGTATTCTGAACCGTTCAGCTTCTCGCAGATAATCCCAGAACACAGAGTATAACCGTTCAAGCCAACCATTAAATTTAAGAAGGTCGCTCTGTCGTCTGCCTTGATCAGACGTTTATACTCATATGTACTTAAGACCTCTTCCGCAAAATAAAAGGAGTTATACTCTCCCTGCTCGAAGGAGAGACAGGGATATTCCAACAGCTCGGAAAGTTCAATTTCCTCCCTGTCTGCAAGAGGGTGTCCCTTCCACATATATACGTAAATGCTGCACTTTAACAGCTCATGAAATTCCAGATTAAACTCATGGAAAAGCTTCGTGAGTATCTTGCTGTTAAAGTCATTGAGATAGAGAATCCCTATTTCACTTTTAAAATTTTTTACATTCTCTATTACAGAGTACGTCTTTGTCTCATGAATGGCAAATTCATATTCGTCCATTCCGAACTGCTTTACAAGCTCTACGAAGGCGTCCACTGCAAATGTATAATGCTGCGTGGAAACGCTGAATTTCTTTTTGGAAGGTTTTTTTGAAATATATTTTGATTCCATCAGTTCATACTGTTCCACGACCTGACGGGCATAGCCCAGAAATTCCTCTCCCTCCGGCGTAACAAAAATCCCTCTGTTGCTTCTTCTGAAAAGCTCCACACCGATTTCTTCTTCCAGATCCTTCACTGTCGAAGACAGACTTGGCTGTGAAATAAAAAGATTTCTTGCCGCCTCATTCATAGAGCCTGCATTTGCTATGGCGATCACATAGCGAAGTTGTGTTAAAGTCATGGTTTTTTCTCCTGTAGTAAACTGATCCTATTATAAATCCTAACCTTCTTTTTGTGAAGACTTTGTGAATTCTTATTTTTCCTCTTGACTTTTTAAATCTATGTGTTATATTACATATAGAACAAAAGAAAAGGTATTAACAGAGAGGAGAATGACTTATGATGATGCCTAGTATTTTTGGAGAAAACTTATTTGATGACTGGATGGACTTCCCATTTGAAAATGAATTTTTTGGAAAGAAAAACCCTCTTTACGGAAAACATGCAAAGAACATGATGAAAACAGATGTCCGTGAAACAGACAACAGCTATGAAGTTGACATTGATCTGCCGGGCTTTAAGAAAGACGAAATTTCTGTTGAACTGAAAGACGGCTATCTTACCATAAACGCAGCCAAAGGTCTTGACAAAGACCAGAAAGACAAAAACGGCAGCTACATTCGCCGGGAACGCTACGCCGGAAGCATGACAAGAAGCTTCTTTGTAGGCAACGGCATTACAAAAGAAGAGGTTCACGCAAAATACGAAAACGGTATTCTGATGCTTTCCCTTCCTAAGAGAGCTGCAAAAGCTGTAGAAAACAACCATTATATTTCTATCGAGGGTTAACTCCCTTTTAAATAATTTCTTCCCCATATAACAGAGGACTCCGCCAACGCGAAGTCCTCTCATTTTATTCTGCCGCAATTTCCTTCTGTACCGATACTTCTCTTTTTTTCTTCCCTGTTAAAAGAATGCCGCTTGTAAGCGCTGTAAAAGGAGCAACTGTCACAAGCCCGAAGCTTCCCACGATCGTATCCAGAATTTCCGCAGAAACATATTTATAATTCAAAATATTGTCAATGGGGGTTCCCTGCGCCATAAAAGTCATAAGAAGGGCAATGTATCCCCCGGAATATGCCAGAAGAAGAGTGGTTGTCATTGTTCCCATTGCGGCGCGTCCCACATTCATTCCGGAACGGGCGGCTTCCCTCCAGGAAATATCCGGTTTTTTCTCAATTACCTCATTTACCGCCGACGTAATATCAACTGCAAGATCCATCATCGCTCCGGACGCCCCGATAAAAATACCGCTCATAAAGATTTGCGTAAGATTCAGATCCTGATAACCTGCATACAGAAGACTTTCGGAATACGCCATAACTGCTCCGTGGATCTTAAATAAATCTGTAAAAATACAGCCAATAATACAGGTCATCAGAACGCCGAGAAGCGCGCCGCTGCTTGCAGCAGCCGTTTTTCTGTCAAACCCGTATACAAGAAAAATAATCAGTACAGTCAGAAAAGCCGTAATTAAAATTCCGCACCAGATCGGATTTACCCCTCCCAGATATGCAGGAACCATGATTTTCCATATAGTAAGTACCGTAATCACAAAAGAATACACAGCCCGAAGCCCTGTTTTCCCTGCAAAAAGCACAAGAAGCACAACAAACATTGCTGCAAGAAGCAGTTCCTTATCAAGGCGGAAGTGATCTGACATCATAACAGAAAGAATTTCATCTCCGCTATGGCTTATCACAACCTGGGCTATATCCCCCGTCTCAAACATCTTATCTGACTCAAGAGAACCGCTTAACATATTTACTCCGTCTGTCTCCTGCCCTTTAAATTTGCCGTCCAGGATTTCAAGCTTACAATACTGCTCTCCCGACTGGATCAGCCCGGAGCTTTTTACTGTACTCTCATCCGTGGAAAGGACTTTTGCCCTCACTCTTTCTGTTCCTTTATAAATAGCAGCGTCCTCATAGCCGGTTGGAATGGCCATGAGGATAAGAATCAGTAATACTGCTATAATGGAAACAGAGCTTTTTTTTAGCCTGCCTGCCATATTATTTTACTCCTGTAAGAGCTGCCATCTTATTAAAGATGTCTGTGTTATCATAGTAACCGCTGAAGTTTTCCTGACCTGCGCCCATAGCAAACACTTCAACTGGAAGTCCTGTATGCGCATAAGAGGAGAAATTCACGCCTGATTTATTATTCAGAATATGTGTAATAGTTACAGTGAGAGGCTCATAGCTTCCGTAAAGAAGATATTCTTCCTGTCCAAACTCCTCTTCTTCACCTGTACGGCTCATTGTCTCCTCGTAAGCAGCTTTTAATTTATTGTATTCATAATCTGTCATTACAAGGGATCCTTTATCTTCTGATTCCGGGTGTTTGTCCTTGCTGTCCGCTTTATTTGTGGACTCTGTTTCTCCCTGAGGAGCCTGAAGTCCGAAAAGCTCTGTTACGTCTTTCATTACAGTATCAAAATCTGTCTTATTTTCTTTATATCCCGCTACATAATCCTCATCAAATTTCGCATAGGAAATCTTCTGATTTGCCATATTTGCAAGGAAAGTATCATAATCTGTTCCTGCAAATCCCATAGAAAGACCGCCTGTCTCGTGGTCGCCTGTTACAAGGATTAAAGTTTCGTCCGGATGCTCATTGTAAAATTCTACTGCTTTTCCAACTGCATCGTCCATCGCTTTTGTATCTGTGATCGCTGCTGCCGCATCGTTTGCATGACATGCCCAGTCAATTTTTCCGCCCTCACACATCATAAAGAATCCTGTTTCGTTATCAAGAACTTCAATTCCTTTTTCCACGTAATCTGCAAGACCCCATTCTCCCTCTTCCAGATCCATAGAATAGCTCATAGCATCACTGTCAGCGAGAGTTTCATCAATTACAATGGCTTTGCCGTCCTCTGCTGTGAGCGCCTCCGCATCTGCCTTTGTATTGATCACCTTATATCCGGCTTCCTGCGCAAGCTGATACAGATCTGTCTTATCCTCCTCTGCACCTGTCGGCTGAAGAAGTCCGCCGCCCGCAAAATAATCGAACTCGCTGGCGATCATTTCTTCACCGATTTCATAATAGCTGTTTCTCGATGCCTGATGTGCATAAAAAGCAGCCGGTGTGGCATGGTTTAAGTTTACGGAAGAAAGAATACCGATCTTATATCCGAGCTGATCTTTCAGTTTTTCCGCAATCGTCTCATAAGGTGTCTCCATCTTTTCGTCCATGTTAATAGTTCCGCTGTATGTTTTATGTCCTGTGGAAATAGAGGTTGCTGTAGACGCAGAATCCGGACAGAAAGAGGTGCTGTCATAAGTCTGTGCGGAACCTGCTACAGGAAAGTTCATCATATTCAGCTTATTCTCACTTGTAAGAATCTCGTCTCCATCATCCGCAATGGCATTCAGATAATAATTTGTAGTCTGCACCTGCGGATAGCTCATTCCGTCTCCGATAAACAGGAAAATATATTTTGGAACCTTGTTCTCTGCTGCGGTATTATCTGCGGCAGTCTCCTCTGCTGCTGTTTCCTGGGAAGCCTCCTCTGCAAATACTGCCTGTGCCGGCACACTGCCTGCAAGAACTGCTGCAGCCATAAGTAAGGCGCTGATTTTCTTTACTTTCATAATCTTTTTCTCCTCGTCATCTCTTTTTCAAAAATAATACTTTTTCGTTTCGACAAGAAGAATTATAACGGAAATATATCAAACCCGCTGTCCTGCTTTCGTTAAATGAAGGTTAAACTTTGGAGGGGAATGTAAAGTATAAGCATGAGGAAATTTACAGTACGCTTATCTGCACTGCCCGGCGGAACTGTCGATTTTTTTGATTTGCTGCGCCGCATATTCAATACAGAAAGCATAACTCGCCTTGTCAGGCTCAGACAGATGCTTTCTGTATCTGCTATGCTCGCAAATCCGCAAAAATCTTCCAAGGTTCCGGCAGGCAGTGCAGATAGACGTACCTGTAAAGTTCACAGCGAAATAGAATCCCTCGCCCCGGAAATATTTTCCTTTCTGCGACACGTTTATTTCTGCTATACTTTCATTCTTGTGGTATTTTCATTCCTACAATACATTCCCCTCCGCCACTGCTTATATTTGTACGACAATAATCCTTCAAAAATAAAAAATACAGCCGCAGACGGCGTAAGCAGAATCACAGGGACGATAGCGAGGATTTCGAAGATTTTGACTGCGCTGCGTGTCTGTTTCGCACTGTCTGAGACCAAAGGTCGAGTTTGCGAAACAGACACACATAAGCGCGCAGGAAAAATCTGAAACCGGAGCGTGTCACGTGATTGCTTACGCCGTCTGCGGCGTACCTCTTTTATTTTCTATTCCATTAACTCCATCTGCACTTCCCCCAGGTTATCCTCCGTTACAATCTTATAAGGAAGACGAATATATTTTCCATTTAAAAGCTCAAATTCTTCAGGAAGTGGTTTTTCTGTTTTTATGGAATAGGCAAGCTCCAGCATTCCCTGTGCCTGTCCCCTGAAGTCATTTAAAACAGTACCCAGCATTTCTCCTTTCTTTACTGCATCGAGTCCTACAACCGTCCCGTCAATCCCAAGCACTACAGGCCAGTCCTCATCAGACTCGCTCATTCCGAAGTCCTTCAGAGTATCGATGGCTCCCAGAGCCATATCGTCATTGTTGGCAAATACAACCTCGATTTCCTCTCCGTAGGATTCCAGAAACTGCTTCATTTTATTTGCCGCCTGATCTCTGTTCCAGTTTGCAATTCCGTCCTCCAGCTTTTCCACAAGATACCCGCTGTCTGTGACTTCATTAATGACTGCCATGCTCCGTACCATAGAATCATTGTGACCGGCTTCTCCCTCAAGCATCACATACTGAAGAATCCCGTCCCCGTTTTTATCAATGCTTTCAAAATTTTTCTTACATTCTTCCACAAGGATTTCACCCTGCATCTGTCCGGACTCAAAAGCGTCCGCCCCCACATAATACAGCTCGTCCCATCGTTCCAGGTCTTCCTCCACAAGTTCTCTGTTAAAGAAAATGACAGGAATATCGCTGCTCTTTGCCTTTTCGATAATGGTGGAAGCGTCGGTTCTGTCCACCAGATTAATGCACACAATATCAAAATTGTCCCCTATAAAATCGTCCATCTGGTCGTTCTGTATAATCTGGCTGTTTTTGGCGCTTTTTATTTCCAGCGTAATGGGAATCCCCCACTCTTTTTCTTTTTCCTTCGCATACTCCTGAAAACTGGATACCATTTCAGACACAAACGTATCGTACTGGTCATACACGCTGATTCCGATTTTAAGGCTTTCTTTTTCCTCCTCGCCTGTTCCCGGCTTTCCGCAGCCGCATATAAGCGCCACACCTGCAAAGACAGCAAAAATTCCTGCCTCTCTCTGCACTTTTCTCATATTCTTCCTCCTATTGGTTGGAAAACAGAAGGCGTTCGTTTTCCGACTCGTATAAAGTCTCCCTTGTGACAAGCTTATACATAATGTCGTACTCTTCCGCCACATATCCTTTTTCCTGCTTTTCCACAAGAGCTTTTATTCCATTGTATCCCATATTAAATTCATTCTGATATACAAGAGCTTCTGTTTTTCCATTGTCAAGGTCACTGACTGTCTGCGCCGTATTTCCAATCCCGTAAACTCTTACCTGTCTCTTGTCTGTGGAAACAGGAGCAACTGTGCGGTCAAATTCATAGCGGTATTGATCCCACGCTTTTGCCGCTTCTTCTATTGTATATTTGTCAAGCGCTGTAATGTATCGGTATTCCCGCATCACTCCGCCAATATAAAGACTTAAACTGAAATCTCCTTCCTGCCGGGAGCGTGCCACGGTTTCCACACCGCCTGCATGAAGAGTATCCATAAGCCCCTCATATCTCTCCTTTACGCTGTCCCGTTCCATATATTCTCTTATGACAGCCACAGTTTCTTTTTTTCCCTCTTCTTCCATATCTTCGAGGATCTTTTCTCCCAGCATCTGCCCCATAGCATAATTATCTGCGCTGATATGTGCTTCTGTCTTTGGCATTTCACTTTCTATTCCTGTTTCGACTGTCACAACCGGAACAGAGATCCCGCTGCTTTCCAGATACCTTCCAAGCCCCTCGCTGTCAACGGCAGCCAGAAGAATCCCGTTCGCCCCCTCCTGGACTTCCCGGTTTATCATATCCATCTGCTCTTTTGCTGTCCTGGCATTTCCCATCGTCGCATATCGTATGTCTACCTCGAAATCCTTCTCTGCCTGATTGATTCCCTCCATAAGCGTATCCCACTCATTTTGGTTATCCTCGTAAAGAACAACAGAATACAGCGGCTGTTCTGTGTTTCTATTTTTGCGAACTGTGCCGTAATAATAAACAACGCCAAGTATGATCACTGCTGCAAGCGCAGCGATAAACCCTCTCCAGTATTTAAGCCTTCCCATCTACTGCTCCTCTTTCTTCTTTTCTTCCACATTCTCTGTCTTCGGCAAATGAATACGCACCATTGTTCCCTCGTCCGGCTCGCTTAAAATCTCAAGCCCGTATTCTGTCCCAAAATAAAGCTGTATTCTCTGGTGTACATTCCGGATTCCGATACCGGAGCCTTTGCTGCGGATTCTTGTTCCGTCTGTAAGAAGACTTTCTACCTGTGCTTTCTGCATTCCCAGCCCGTTGTCTTCCACCTCGATAAACAGATCCTCTTCTTTTGTATATGCCCGCACATAAATCTCGCCATCTCCGTCCATATACTCCATTCCGTAGTAAATGGCATTTTCTATTAGAGGCTGGATAATCAGCTTGATTGTTTTATATTTTTCAATTCCCTCCTCTATTTCAAAATAAGAGGTAAATTTATTTTTATATCTGTACTTCTGAATATCCAGATAATTCTTTGCGTGCTGCAGCTCCTCTCCTACTGTGATAATGTTCTTTCCTTTGGAAAGGCTGATCCGGAAAAGTCTGGAAAGAGCCTGCACCATAGAAATCGCGTCTTCATACTTTTCCGCCTCTATCATCCACATGATGGAATCCAGAGTATTGTAGAGAAAATGAGGGTTGATCTGGGACTGCAAAGCGTCAAGCTCGCTCTTTCTTTTTTCTTCCTGCTCTCTCACAATATCATCTGTGAGCTGACGGAGCTGCTCTACCATAGAGCGGATCGTCTCTCCCAGATGCTGGATTTCCGGCGGCCCTCCGATATAAATCTGAGGTTCTCTGTCTATGCCGATCCCGGTAAGAGAATCCTCCAAATTTCTCAATGGCTTCGCCACCCGCACTGCCACAAACTGGTTTGCAAAAATCATGACAAGAATTGCCACAATAATGATCATCACAGCCATTGTCCTTGTTCTGCTGAAATCTCCCAGAAACTTTTCCATAGGCATGACGCTTACAATTTTCCAGCCTGTATAACCCACTGTTTTTACGGCAACCATTCTATCTTCCCCTTCAAAGGTTTCTCTGTGGGCTCCGTCCTCATACGTTTTTGCAACCTCATTGTTTTCCTGTATCATATTGGAAAAAATAAGATTCTGTCTTGGGTGATAAATAATTTTTCCATCACTGTCCATAAGGTACACATATCCCATATTCTGGCTGTTTACCTTTGCAAAAAGCTGGCGTATCCCGCTGAAATCCATATCTACAAGAAGGATCCCCTCCGACATTTTTCCGCTGTTTGTAAGCTCCACACCGCGGCTTAAGGATATTACCCAGTAATAACGGTTCGTACTGTTCTCAAAAATATTCTGCACATGCAGATCCGAAAAATGAAGATTTTCCATCTTGTCCTGCGCGTCCACAAACCAGTTCTGTTTTGTCACATCCACATTTTCCTTCATATTTCCCATAGGAACAGAGCTTATCAGCTCTCCCGTGTCTGTGAAACACGCCAGCCCTACAAGACTGTCCTTATATACCTCGTAAAGAAGATTCATTTCCTGGCTCATACTTTCTTCGTCCAGGTCTGTATTTTTTATCACATTATAATAAACGGCGTCTGAAATACGCATCATATTTCGAAGATACGTATTCAGATTAATCTCCACCTGATCGATCACCTGCTTGCTGTTGCTTAAAACCATATCCTCCGCAGCGCTTCCATAACCCTGGTAAAGAAAAAATCCGATAAAACCCATTCCCAGGATTGCCACCAGCGTAAAAGAAGCGGCAATGACAAACTGTATGCCCTTATGGTTAAAATATTCTCCAAGCAGTCTCAGCTTTTCTTTTATATAATTCATACCCCGTTCTCTTTCTTATCTGTTTCCAGCGCCATATTTGCACGGTATTTTGAAGGAGAAATTCCATACTGCTTTTTAAAAACATAGCTGAAATAATTCGGCTCCGTATATCCTACCGCCTCCGCGATCACATACGTCTTTTCTTCCGTTGTTCTAAGAAGCTCAACTGCATGTTCCAGTCTGATTTTTGTAAGGTATGCCACAAAGCTTAAACCCACCTCTTTCTTGAAAATAGTGGAAAAATAAGCTGCGCTTACATTTAACTGGCGGCACAGAGTTTCCGCGGAAAGATCGTTTTCTTTATAATGTTCCCCAATATATGCTTTTGCCTGCTCTGTAAGGCGGATCGTGGAATCGCTTCTCTCATGACGAAGCGTATGGCGAAGATTATTACAGATTTCCCGAAGCCAGCTTTCCAGCTCGTCCACCGAAAGATGCTTATAAAGCTCCTGCCACGGAATATGCTCTCCTGCCCCGAATATCTGCTTTGTACGAAGCTTATAGGAACGGCCGATTTTCATAAGCTCTGTAGAAAGCTCCATACAGATAAGCTGGTACTGGTTCGGCGTAATGCAGCCGTTTCGAAGGCTGTTCATAAAAGACTGGATCGCTTCATCTGTCTCTTTTCTGTCCCCGATTTTGACTGCGCGCACAAGATTCTGAAAATCGTAATCCATAAACGACACAGAATCCTGAGGATTCGGTTCAATATCTTTAATATAAAGAACCTGACTTCCTCCTATAATAGTTCTGTATTCCATAGCTGTCTTTGCTTCCTGATAAGAAGACATTAAAGTGTCCAAAGAACTGCAGGACTGCCCTACCGCTCCCGTCACCTGCACGTCCAGAACACGGGAACCCATTTTACATATCTGGTCAAGGTGATACAGGACATTTTCTATTTCATCTTTTTCCTGGAGCATAAATACAAGAATCACCTCGTCAAGATAGTTGATACAGTAAAAGGACATTTTTTCTTTCAGATAGTCTTCTGCCATATCCCGAAGAGAAAGGTTCAGAAGCTGTGTTGTTTTTTCACCCTGCTCCTTCACATTCGCCTCCGCATAAAGATTTGCCACTACATAATAAGGCGCATTTAAATCAAGCTCATACATCTCCATCATATTTTTTAGACGTTCCCCTGTGATCTTTCCTTCCAGAACACCCATAACAAACTGTTCCTGCATTGCAGGGAGACTTTTCCTGTAATATTCATAAAGCTTATTTACATTTCTGTGCTGGTTAAATTCCTCATCCAGTTTCTTCTTTATTTTCCCGAAAACATTTTCCATATCCTTTGAACTGATTGGTTTTAAAAGATACTCCTCCGCTTCCAGATGGACCGCCTCTCTGGCAAACTCAAAATCATCAAACCCGGAATAAATAACAACCTTAATATTCCGGTAATTTTCCTTCAGTTTCTTACATAAAGTAAGTCCGTCCATATATGGCATCTTAATATCTGTCATCACCACATCTACATGGAGCTGCTCTGCCATTTCCAGGGCTTCCTGCCCATTCTCTGCTGTTCCTGCAAGGCAAAATCCCAGTGCCTCCCAGTCAATCTTCTTCTTCATAGCCTCCAGCACATCTGTCTCATCGTCTACAAGCAAAATATTATATAACTCCATACAAAAACCTCACTCAACTCCGTAAATTCACACTTATATCCCCTATTATACCACGATACCCCATATCATAAAACCAAAAAATACACCGTCTAACCCTCTTTCCCTCCCCCTTTTATACCACAAAAATAAGCGATTTGGAAAAATCCAAACCGCTTATCCTGTTCTTTTAACCCTATTCCCTTCCCCTTTCCGAACCCTCGCTTCCTTGCGTGCCCGAGAGGGGAGTTTGAGGGGGCGTGCGGGCTTCGCAACTTTGAGCCCGCCCCCTCAATTCCATTATTTCTTAGTAATATATTTACGAATATCAAGTGCGATAGCAACAACGATAACGATACCCTGTGCGATATACTGGTAGTTTGTATTTACTCCAAGGAACTGGAGAGCAGATTTCAGAAGCTCGAATACTGCTACACCGATGATAACACCAGATACTTTACCAATACCACCGTTTACAGATACACCACCGATTGTACAAGCTGCAATAGCTTCCAGCTCGTAACCCATACCCATGTTAACACTTGTTCCACCGGATTTACCACCGAGAAGGAAACCAGCGATTGCGTACATAGCTGCTGCTGTGATGTAAATGATAATTTTTGTTTTCTTAACATTAACACCGGAAACCTCTGCTGCAACCTCGTTTCCACCGATTGCATACATATATTTTCCGTGACGTGTGTAGTTATAAACAAACCAGAAAATAGCAGCTGCAATGATCAGGTAGATGAACAGTAACGGAATCGGTCCAACCTTACCCTGTGTAACTGCAATATAGTCTGCACGGTATCCACCAATCGGAACAGAGTTTGTTACAACAAGTGCAATACCATAAACAATAAGCTGCATACCAAGTGTACCAATGAATGCCGGTACATTCAGATAAGAAATAACAACACCGTTAATTACACCAAAAACTGCACAGATTGCAACAACAATAAGAAGAACTACCCATACGTTTAATACAGGGAAATTCGGCCAAATCTTACCAGGTGCATCCGGTTTCTGGAGCATAATACCTGCAAGACAAGCACTTAAACCAACAACACGTCCTGCAGAAAGGTCTGTACCTTTTGTGATCAGGCAGGCGCTGACACCAAGAGCGATAATAACACGAGGTGCTGCGTTGATTGCAAGGTTCATAAGGTTTCTAAAGCTTCTGAATGTTGGTACTGTAATACTTACATAAAGTACCAGGATCATTAACAGTACAATAATACCGTTATCCAGTAAAAGTTTTTTCAAATCAAATTTTTTTGACTTATCCATTGTTTCTCCTCCCTCTTTTAGAACTGTGTTGCATAGTGCATAACATTTTCCTGTGTCATTTCATTACCGGAAACCTCACCTGTGATTTTTCCGTTGCACATAACCATAACACGGTTTGATACACCAAGTAACTCAGGCATCTCAGAAGAAATCATGATGATTCCTTTTCCCTGTTTTGCCAGATCGATCATAATCTGGTAAATCTCATATTTTGCACCTACGTCAATACCACGAGTAGGCTCGTCCATGATCAGGACATCCGGGTTGTTTGCAAGCCAACGGGAAATAATAACCTTCTGCTGGTTACCACCGGAAAGAGACTGAATCAGGGTTTTACTGCTTGGGGTTTTAATACTCAGTTTTGATACGTTATCCTGAACAAGCTCCTCAATTTTTTTCTTATTCAGTTTGATACCTGCTTCCAGATACTGGTTCAGAGAAGCGATGGACACGTTATCGGCAATAGACAGACATCCGAGAATACCAGAACCACGACGGTCTTCTGTAATCATACCGATACCATTATTAATGGCATCCTGAGGACGTTTAATATCAAGAGTTTTGCCATTAAGTTTTACTTCTCCGCTTTCAATATGGCGGATACCGAAGATTGCCTCCATAAGCTCTGTACGCTGTGCGCCTACAAGTCCTCCGAATCCGAGGATCTCTCCTTTTCTCAGCTTAAAGGAACAGTTCTTAAAGGAGTTATCGTGAATACTTGTAAAATTATTTACCTCAAGAAGAACGTCTCCCGGCTCATTGTCGAGCGGAGGATAAATATTTGTAAGTTCACGGCCAACCATCTGTTTTACAATTTCATCATCACTGATGTTTTTCATTTCCCATGTTCCAACATATCCGCCGTCTCGCATGATTGTAATATCATCGGAAATCTGACGAAGCTCTGCCATTTTATGAGAAATAAATACAAAGGATACTCCTCTGTCACGTAAATCACGAACAATTCTAAATAATGCCTCTACCTCGTTATCAGTTAAGGAAGATGTCGGCTCATCAAGAATAATAAGCTTTGCTTCCTGAGAAACAGCCTTTGCGATTTCAATTGACTGCATCTGGGAAATAGACAAATGACCAAGTTTTTTTCTTGGGTCAAATGGCATTTTTACGTTCTCCAGCCATTTCTTTGCCTCTTCATTCATTGTTTTATGATCGATTACCTTAATCGGACCAAAAGATTTTACAGGGAAGCGACCAAGGTACATATTTTCTGCAATGGTACGCTCCGGAACCGGCTGCAGCTCCTGATGCACCATAGCAAGTCCTTTATGTAATGCTTCATCTGGATTCTGAATATTAACCTTCTCGCCATCGACAAAGACTTCCCCTTCGTCCATGTGATAGATACCAAACAGACATTTCATGAGCGTGGATTTACCTGCACCGTTCTCACCCATCAGAGCATGAACAGTTCCCGGACGTACTTTCAGATTAACTTTATCCAAAGCCTTAACACCCGGAAAGCTTTTGCTTACTCCGCGCATTTCCAATCTATATTCTGCCATCCCACTCTCTCCTTTCATATGTTTTCATAAAATCAGGTGTGTCTCTTTCAACACACCTGATAGTTTGATTCTGTTTAATTCATTCCCTCAAATATAATTATTTGATTTTCTCAAGAATTTCTGCTGCATTGTCAGCAGTAACTTTTACGTAGTCTACCATGTTCACTGGCTCAACTTCTTCACCTTTCAGGAAGTTAACTGCCTGAGCTGCTGCTTCCTGAGCCTGGCTGAAGTGATCGTTGAATACTGTACCTGTGAAGTTTCCGTCTACGATGTTCTGAACAGCATCTGTAAGAGCGTCTACACCAACAAGATAGATGTCTTTGTTGATTGTTCTTCCAGCTGCCTGGATTGCCTGAAGAGCACCAAGAGCCATAGCATCGTTGTTACAGAATACAACTTCTACCTGCTCACCGAACTGTGTAAGAGCGTCCTGTGTGATCTGCTGTCCTTTAGCCTGATCCCAGTCACCTCTCTGCATAAGAAGTTCTTCTACTTCCATACCACCATCTGTAAGAGCTTTTACAGAGAACTCTGTTCTGTACTGAGCATCTACGTTTTCCGGGTCACCCTGGATCATGATGTAGGAAACTTTTCCATCACCGTTGATATCACCTTTAGTCTCTGTTTCAAGGATTTCTTCACCCTGGAATGTACCGGACTGTCTAGCATCTGCACCAACGTATGTAGCTTTGATTCCTTCTTCTGCCCATCTGTTGGATTCTGTTTCGTCTGGCTGACGGTTAATGTAAACTACAGGGATTCCTGCTTCGTTACACATATCTGTGATCTGTGGAGCGGAAGAAGCCTGTACAAGGTTAAGGATCATAACGTCAACTTTATCTGTGATGAAGTTGTTGATCTGGTTTGTCTGCTCAGCCTGGTCATTTTTACCATCCTGTACGATAATGTTTTCCTCTTTGAATCCAAGCTCTTCTGTCAGGTAACGAACCAGCTCTGTACGATACAGTGTCATGAAGTTATCAGCGAACTGATAAATACTGATACCGATTTTTGTGTTTTCTACATCAACACCTTCCATGTCGATTGCTTCTGCTGTTTCTTCTGCAGCTTCCTCAGCAGCTTCTTCTGTTGTCTCTTCTGTAGCTTCTTCTGTTGCAGCCTCTTCTGCGAATACGCATGTAGCTCCAGCAACTGTTGTTACGCCCATTGTTAAGCAAAGTAAGCTAGCCAGTAATTTTCTTTTCATTGTAAAACGTCCTCCTTTTTTTGCGGTTCTCTCCGCTTCATGTTTTATATTTTAACAACTCATTCCCAAAAAGAACATACAAATTTTTTCTCACGTCCTATAAATTTCTTAACAGTTTTCGTTATCTGCCATAAAATTTCTCTTATATATTGTGCATTCTGTACACCCGTTTCCCTGTTCTCTTTTGATTCCCTGTCCCCTATTTTCCCGGATATGTGCTATAATAGCTTTTACATAAATACAGGAGGTCACTATGAACAAAAAAGAAATATCTGAAATAAAAAAACAGTTTTCTCCTGATAACTGCTGTATTACGCGCATATGCGGCTGTTATGTTGACGGAGAAAAAAACAAAAAAACGGAACTGAAAGAAGCGTTTTTATCTTTATCTGAAGAAGAAATGTTCAAATACTTTGATATTTTCAAAAAAACCCTGTCCGGCACAATAGGAAAGAATCTCCTGAATATGGATTTTCCTCTTGCTCAGGAACAGGAGGGAGGAACACAGTATTTTCTTCGAAAACTGAAAGAAAGCAAACTGAATGACGAAGCTCTCGTAGAAAGCTTCTACGACAAGATCATTGAAAATTACGAATACGGGGAAAACTACTATATTATCCTGATCCATGCAGTTTATGATATTCCTGGAAAATCTTCCGACGGTCAGGAAATGTTTGACGCTTCCGATGAAATTTATGAGCATATTCTCTGCAGCATCTGCCCTGTAAAGCTTTCCAAAGCAGGATTATGCTATAATGCCCAGACAAATAATATAGAAGACAGAGTCCGGGACTGGATCGTGGAAATGCCTGACCTTGGTTTTCTCTTCCCTGTCTTTAATGACAGAAGTACAGACCTTCACAGTATTCTCTACTATACAAAAAATGCAGAAGAGCTTCGCTCTGTCTTTATTGATGAGGTTTTTGGCTGCACCGCTCCCCTTTCCGCAGGAGGACAGCGTGATTCCTTCAATGCTCTTGTAGAAGAAACTCTGGGCGAGGACTGCGCTTACGATACGGTCTTAAATATTCATGAGCGTCTGAACGAAATTATCGAGGCGCAGAAAGATGAACCGGAACCTGTTGTTCTCACAAAACACGAGGTAAAGCGTCTCTTCGAGGACTGCGGTGTAGAAGAAGAAAAGCTTGCCGGATTCGATGAACAGTATGAGCTTGCAGCAGGAGAAAAATCTGCCCTCATGGCATCTAATATTACAAACACAAGAAAATTTGAGATCAAAACACCGGACGTTGTCATCAATGTTTCCCCGGAGCGTGCAGACCTTGTGGAAACAAGGATTATTGACGGCAGAAAATGTCTCGTCATTCCTATGGAAGACAATGTGGCAGTAAACGGTATCCGGGTAACTATGCAGACTTTATCAGATAAACTGGAGGAAGATATATAATATGGAAGCAAAAGATAAAAAAATACTCTTTTTTGATATTGATGGAACACTTTTAACACCTCCGCCCTTCTCCATTCCCGAAAGTACGGTAATCGGACTGAAAAAAGCCCAGGAACAGGGGCATCTTACTTTTATCAACTCCGGCCGAACCCGTTTTCTTATTCCTGAAAATATAAGAGCTCTCGGTTTTGACGGCTATGTATGCGGCTGCGGTTCCCAGATTTATCTTCATGATAAACTGATTTTCGAACAGACCATTCCTCACGATGTATGTGAGGAAACCGTACACTGTCTTCGAGAATGTAAAATCGGCACTATTTTTGAACGCCCTTCCGGGCTTCTTATGGACGGAGCTGCCCCCGCACAATGTTCTCTTACAAAAAGTTTTATAGGAAAAGTGCCTGTAGAAGACCTTTCCTTATTTAAAGAAAAAGACACCTATACCTTTGATAAGTTTTTAATTGAGCTTTTCGAGGATTCTGACAGGGAAACATTCTGGAAATTCAGCGAAAATAAATATCTTCTTTTCCAGCACAGAGAGAATATTTACGAAGTCACACGAAAAGATACAAGCAAGGCAACAGGAATCCAGTTTCTTCTCGATTATTTTAATCTTCCTCTGGAAAACAGCTATGCCTTTGGAGACAGCAACAACGATCTGCCAATGCTGAAATATGCCGGAAACAGCATTGCTATGGGAAATGCAATGAAAGAGATCCTGCCGTTCTGCACATACCAGACAACAGACATTACTGATAACGGAATTTACAATGCGCTGAAACATTTTGGATTGATTGGATAATCTGCAGATACGCTCAAATAGTGTTTAACTTCTCAGCCCAATTCAGTATGAGGTAACAAATGGATATATATGAAATTTTAAAAACTCATAACCGCCCCTGGTCTGTAAGAGAAATTATATTTTTCGCCATTGTTTTACTGGTTACGTCTGTTCTTTTTACAATACTGGTTAAAAAGAAAAAAGTCACCTTACTTCAGGCTGTTTCTGCGTTTATGCTGCTTGTTTTTCTCGGAATTGTTTTTGCTTCCACTGTGTTTTCCAGAATGCCGGAGGGACGAAGATACGAACTTGAGCTTTTCTGGTCCTGGAAAGAAGCTCTGGGAATTGGAAGCAGCAATCCCCTGCAGCAGGCTGATTTTCTGGAAGAGATTATCTTAAATATAATTTTACTGATGCCGGCAGGATTTTTACTTCCCTTTGTATGTAACCGTCCTTTGCGCTGGACGGCAGGACTGACAGAAGGTCTGCTGCTGTCCGGCTGTATAGAAGGTTTACAGCTTTTACTTGGAAGAGGTTTATTTGAATTTGATGATATTCTGCATAACAGCATTGGCTGTATGGCTGGCTGTATGATTGCAGGATTTATCATTAACAGATTTCGTCGAAAGTAGAGAACCGATTGCCGCAGACAGTCTCGTACTACAGACAACAGAGGAGCCGCCTCATGAGTGATTCGTGAGGCGGCTCCTCTGTTTAACCATTTATTCTGTTTGTCTTCCGGTATTTCTTCATAACATGAATATAATATGGGACCAGCGGAACCAACGCCGCGATCCATGCCGCAGGATCTGCAAGACACACCCCTGCAAAACTTGTTTTTCCTGCAATGAAAAACACAATTCCTGCTCTTGCCACAAGCTCAAATATACCTCCAAGCATTGGAACAAGCCCGTATCCCATACCCTGCAGGGCATTTCTGTAAAGGAAAATACTTCCGAGGAACGGATATGCCCAGAATACAGTTCTGAAATATGTAACCGATACTTCCAGCACCTCTGTCTCTGACGGATCCACAAAAATGCAGGTAAGGTATTTTCCAAAGAAAAATACAAGTATCATGGAGATTACACTCCAGCCGAGAATCATAAGCTGCGTACTTTTTACACCGGCTTTTACACGGTCCATTTTTCCCGCTCCGCGGTTCTGTCCCACAAATGTGGCTGCTGTTGCGCCGAACGCCACAAAAATGGTAGTTACAATATTCTGAAGTTTTCCTGCTGCGGAAAATCCTGCCATGTGGACAGCTCCGTAAACATTGACGGCGCCCTGCACAATAATCGTTCCGATCGCTGTAATGGAAAACTGCAGTCCCATTGGAATACCAAGCGCAAGAAGTCTTTTAAAGCTGTTTACAGAAACTGTAAAATTCTTTTTCTCCAGATGAAGGAGCGGCATCTTTTTCTTAATATAAACAAGACACAGCAGTGCGGAAATTCCCTGCGCGATCACAGTCGCGTATGCACAGCCTTCCACACCCATCCCAAAGCACACAATAAATACAATATCCAGCACAATATTAAGAAGTGCGGAAATAATAAGGAAATAAAGAGGTGATTTGGAATCACCCAGTGCGCGGAGGAAGGACGACAGCGCATTATAAGCTGCCGTAACTGCAAGTCCGGCATAAATAATCGCCATATATTTAATTACGTCCCCAATCACCTCGTCCGGCGTGTTCATCATGCGGAGGATCGGTGCATTTGCAATCTCAAATCCAACTGTCATCGCAATGGTAAACGCTGCCGTCAGATAAATGGACATTGCCACATAATGACGCATCTCATCGTATTTCTTTGCCCCAAAAAGCTGCGATACGAGAATGGCAAAACCGCTTGTCAGACCATTCAGCCACCCTGTTACAAAGAACATCAGAGATCCTGTACTTCCGATGGCAGCCAGGGCATTTACACCAATAAACTGTCCTGCAATAATGGAATCCGCAATATTATAAAACTGCTGAAAAATATTTCCAAGACACATGGGAATCATAAACTGTATAATCAGTTTCACAGGACTTCCCACTGTCATGTCATTCGTTGTACTCTTTCCCATAATCATTCCCTTTCTTATTATTTTTTCGGAAAAACAGCATCGGAAAATCCGATGCCGTTTCTGTTCCTTATTCTGCTTCCGGTGTTTCTGTTACTTCTGCCTCAGTTTCTTCTGGAGCTTCTGTTACTTCTGCCTCAGTTTCTTCCGGAGCTTCTGTTGCTTCCGGCATTTTCATTGTAAACTTATGAGTATCCGTAATCTTCAGTGTTTCAAGAACTTTATCATCTGCCTTGATCTCTGCGTCCTCAAGCCATTTTTCTGTTGTCTCTGTGTAATACTCTGTTTTCTTTTCAGATTCCAGAGATTCTCTTTTGGACTCTGTCGCTTCTTCATCAAGTTCTTTGTCAAGACGCACTACATAATAGCTTGTATCTGTCTCGATCACTTCCGGAGCCATTTCTCCTTCTTTCAGTCCGCGAAGGACTTCGAGAACTTCCTTCGGATAGTAGGCGGAATCTCCGTCCTCTTCTTTGCTCTCTGCAGTTGTAAAGGTTCCGGTAAGAGCGCTGTAGCTTTCATCTACGCCTTTTGCCACCTCGCTCATATCTCCAGTCGGGTCTTCTTTCATTTTATCCAGGATTTCCTGCGCCTGCTCTTTTTTCTTCTTTTTATCGTCTTCTGTAAGATCCTCGCCGCTTGTAGAAACGCTTACATATGTGAAGGAAGACTGATTTGCCTCCTCGTCTGTCACTTCTACTTTCGCCTCGTTCATAACTGCATCATACATTCTCTGCTTATATGTCTGAAGCTCCAGATATGTTTTTACCTGTTCCTCTGTAACAGAAAGCTCTGCGATAGTTTCCTCGCTGTTTGCTTCCATAAATGCTTTTGCAGCCTCCGCGATCGCCTTTTCCTCTTCTTCTGTTACTTCTACCTTATAATCTGCCGCCTTATCTTTCATGATATACATAAGCTCAACCTGTTTTAAGGTATCTTTTGCAGCCTGCTCTCCGTATGTTTCTCCGGTTTTTTCATTAGCAACCGTATCCCAGATATTCACACCGCTTCCTGTAAAGCTTGCGTACATAGCATCCATCTGTGCCTGCTGCTGTCTTGCCGCAATACTTACAACACCCATCGGTATTTCTGTTCCGTTTACCGTTGCAACTGTTTTTGTTCCATCTAATTTTTTCTCACCACATCCGGTAAGCATACCTGCTGCCAGTACGCCTGCCAGCACTGCCGCTGCGGTTCTTCCTGCTGCTCTTCTCATTTCTTCCTCCATTGCTACACGATTCTTCAGTCCTTCATTTTGTTACAAGACTGCACTATCGTAAGTATAAACTCTTTTTTCTTTTTCAGCAAGATAAAATTTTGAAAAACACAAAATGTTCAGACTATTTTGTATCCTCTATTCTTCTACCAGTTTCTGCAGTTCTTCTGCAAATTCTGTAAGAGCCTCAACCACTTTTCCCTGGGGCAAAAAGATAAATTTCGGCTCTTTATCTGTTTTAAACTGAAGACGCCTTCTGTATTTATCCATAAGCGCCGGAATTCCTGCAGGATTTATTTTCGCCTTCTCATAAAGAGTGATTTTGATTTCTTTTCCAATCTGTTTCATTTCTGTCACATACGCCTGATGAGCGATTGCTTTCATCTTTGCTATGGCAAGAAGATTTAAGACTGCTTTTGTGGGCTCGCCAAACCGATCGAGAAGCTCTTCAAGCATATCATCGTAATCACTCTGATTTTCGATTCCTGCAATTCTCTTATAAATATCGAGCTTCTGAAACTCGTTGCTGATATAAGTATCCGGAATAAAGGCATCTATATTCAGATCAACAGACGTCTCAAAATCTTCCATTGTATGAATGCCTTTTGCCTCCTTGACTGCCTCACTTAACATTTTACAGTAAAGGTCGTATCCCACCGCATTCATATGTCCGTGCTGCTGTGCGCCGAGAAGATTTCCTGCTCCGCGAAGTTCGAGATCTCTCATGGCAATCTTAAAGCCGCTTCCCAGATCTGTATACTCGCGGATAGCCGCAAGACGTTTTTCCGCAGTTTCTCTCAGCACCATATTGGGGCGGTACATCAGAAACGCATACGAGGTTCTGTTGGAGCGTCCGATCCTTCCGCGAAGCTGATAAAGCTGGGAAAGTCCATATCTGTCAGAATCGTGGATGATCATAGTATTTACATTGGAAATATCAAGTCCCGTCTCAATAATAGTCGTAGATACAAGAACATCAATCTCTCCGTTAATAAAGCCGTACATTACCTGCTCCAGCTCCCGTTCACTCATCTGCCCGTGAGCAAAATCCACTCTTGCATCTGGCACAAGCTTGGAAATTCGAAGCGCAACCTCCGCAATATCCGTCACCCTGTTATATACGTAGTAAACCTGTCCTCCGCGGCGAAGCTCTCTGTTGATCGCTTCCCGGACTGTCTCCTCGTCGTATTCCATAACATACGTCTGAATGGGGATTCTGTCCATCGGCGGCTCTTCCAGAACACTCATATCCCGGATTCCGATAAGGCTCATGTGAAGCGTCCTTGGAATCGGCGTTGCCGTAAGAGTAAGAACGTCCACATCTTTTTTTAACTGCTTGATCTTCTCTTTATGGGCAACGCCAAAACGCTGTTCCTCATCTATGATTAAAAGACCGAGATTCTTAAATTCTATATCTTTGGAAAGAACACGGTGGGTTCCCACTACAATATCAACCTGCCCCTTTTTCAGCCCCTCGATTGCTTTTTTCTGCTGAGCAGGGGTGCGGAACCGGCAGAGAAGCTCTACTTTTACCGGAAACTCCTTCATTCTCTGCACAAATGTATTATAATGCTGCTGCGCAAGAATAGTCGTAGGCACAAGATACACCACCTGCCTGCTCTCCTGCACCGCCTTAAAGGCAGCCCGGAGAGCAACCTCTGTTTTGCCGTAGCCCACATCTCCGCACACAAGACGGTCCATGATTTTTGTGCTTTCCATATCCCGCTTTGTATCTTCAATGGCATTTAACTGATCCTCTGTCTCCTCATATGGGAACATTTCCTCAAACTCTCTCTGCCATACCGTATCCGGACCGCATACATAGCCTTCTTTTTCCTGGCGCACTGCATAAAGCTCCACAAGCTCCTTCGCAATGTTTTTTACGGCTCCCCGGACTCTGCTCTTTGTCTTATTCCACTCCTGACCGCCAAGCTTATTCAATTTCGGCGCTTTTGCCGTATCTGCTCCCGAATACTTCTGGAGTGCGTCAAGCTGGGTTGCAAGAATGTAAAGATTGCTTCCGCCCCTGTACTCGATTTTGATGTAGTCTTTTACGATCTTATCGACTTCTACCTTTTCAATTCCCCGGTAAATTCCAAGACCGTGTTTTTCGTGTACTACAAAATCTCCAATGGAAAGCTCTGCAAAATCCTGTATCCTCTGTCCGTTATAATTCTTTTTCTTCTTCTTTTTTTTCTGCTCCTGCCCGAAAATATCCGTTTCCGTCATAAGAGCAAATTTAACCAGAGGATACTCAAAACCTTTTTTTGCATGACCGTAGGCAACCATAATCTCTCCCGGCTGAATGAGTCGGTCATAGTCCGTACTGTAAAAAGCGTTTAATCCCTCCTCCTGCAGATCCTTTGCAAGACGCTCCGCTCTTGTTCTGGAGCCGGAGAGAAGAGCTATCTGAAAGCCCTGTTTTTTATATTGAAGAAGATCTTTTACAAGGAGCTCAAAGCTGCTGTTGTAGGAATTTACTGTTTTTACTGTAATATCAAACTTTTCTGTAATCTTCCACTTTCCCCGTTTCGGCTCAAGGGCACAGAAAGCCGCACAGTTATACTGATTCAATGCTTTCTGAAGCGTATCAAATCTGCAAAGCCAGTTGTCCGGCAGCTTCTGTTCGCCGCGCTCCTCCCTGTGCATACGGCTCTGGAGATACTCCTCCTCCACAGCCATTCCCTTTTCCACAAGATGATTCGGCTCGTCGAGAAAAAGAATACTTTTTTCTCTGGGAAAATACTCCAGAAAAGAAACCATATCTTTTTCCCCGATTTTTTCCACCGCCGGATAAATAGTGATCTCGTCCAGATTTTCAAGAGAACGCTGACTTTCTGCATCAAAACTTCTTATGGAGTCAATTTCATCTCCCCATAATTCGATTCTCCAGGGATTTTCCTCTGTAAGAGAGTAAATATCAATAATGCCTCCCCGAACGGAAAACTGCCCCGGCATTTCTACCTGCCCCACTCTCTCATATCCAAGGGTGACAAGGGAATCCTTCAGTTTATCCAGTTCAACGGGGCTGTCGCTTTCAAAATGAATCAGGCTCTTTTTAATTTCCTCCAACGGAAGCAGAAAATCCATACAGCCGTCTATGCTTGTGACAACTGTGATCCTCTCTTTTTCAAGAAGCGCCTTAATCACCTGCATTCTCTGGCGTATCAGAAGATTTCCGTGAATGTCCGCCTGGAAAAAAAGAAGGTCTTTTGCAGGATAATAGTAGACTTCTTTATCATAAAAACGGTAATCCTCGTAAATCTCTTTTGCCCGTTTCTCATCTTCCGCAAGAATCAGATGAGATGGAAAAAGCCCGGAAAGTCCATACATCATATGAACCTTCTGGGACTCTATACAGCCGGAGATTTCCAGAACACCTCTGTTTTCTCCGGCACATTTCTGTATCTGTTCAAACTCTGCAAGATTTTGCAGAGGCTGTATAAATGCTTTCATATAAACCTCTCAGGCTTTTTTACGATTATATTCGTTCATAGCTGCATCTGGACCCTGGGAAAGGATTTTTTCCACAGCGTCCCCGGCATTTTCGATTGCCTCGTCCACAAGACGTCTGTCGCTGTCTGCAAATCTGGAAAGCACATGATCTGCCAGATCCCAGCCTTTCGGCTTCGCGCCTACGCCGACCTTAATGCGCAGAAATTTTTCTGTTCCGAGACGGCGGATAATATCCTTGATCCCGTTGTGTCCTCCTGCGCTTCCCTGCTTGCGGATCCGGATCTGTCCCGGCTCCAGGTCAATATCATCATAAATGACAATCAGCTCTGTCTCCGGGTCTGCCTTGAAGTAATTTGCCATTTCCTGAACAGGACCGCCGCTTAAATTCATAAAGGACAGCGGCTTCATAAGGATTACTTTCTCCCCTCCTATGACGCCCTTTCCATACATGGCATTAAATTTCACCCCTGCCTGGGGAATATTGTATTTCTCAATCAGATAATCAATGGCATCGAACCCCATATTGTGGCGGGTAGCCTCGTACTGCTTGCCGGGGTTGCCTAAACCAACAATTAAATACATTTTTTCTGTTCTCCTATCAGTTAAAGTAAACCATTTCTTCTTCAAGCGGGTCGCAAATCTGCACATTTTCTGCATACAGGACAATTCCTTCCCCCTGATATTCCATTCTTCTCTCAAACGCTACTTTTGCTGTAACCTCTACCCATGCTCCCTCTGCAATTTTCGGGGTGTAAGCGCTCTTGCACACATATCCCAGAAACGTGGTATCGTCTGCACAGCAGGTCATTGCTGTTCTTCCGGGAACAAAGAATTTGCTTCCCATTCCTCTTGGTTTTAAGGCTCTTCCCTTAAAGCGCACCGTTTTTCCAACATATGTTTCCGGATGGTCCATTGCGTCCACAAACCAGATTCCATAATCCTCCGGGAGAATATCAATTACAGGTGCATTGATGTCAAATGGCATTTCGTCTTCAAAAATATCGTCAAGCTCGCCCTGCTCATCTTCAAAAATAACCTCTGCTCTCTGATTTGCCACCTTGATTCCTCTTCTGTAGGTTGGAAGTGGGTCGCCTTTTTTGCAGCGGTTAAATACAACCATGTCTGTATTACGTACCATATCCATAAAAATAGATTTCATATTTGCCATATACATCTGGAATGTACTTGCGTCTACACATGTAATCTGCTGCTCCACACCCCATCCGGAAGGAAGCTCCATTTTATCAAAATTACTTACAAGCCACATTCCGTTATACTCGATCACAACACGCTCCGGCTGATGGATAATCTCCATTGCGGTAAGACGTTCCGTTGTAAAATCCTCTTCTTTTTCAATAATTTCCACAACTGTATTTCTCTGTTTCAGAGCTTCAAGATCGTATTCCTCCTCCCCTTCCTCACAGAGGATAAGAAGAGTTTTTCCTTCAATTTCAAAATAATCCTGATTCAGGATAAAATTAAGGAAGGTTGTCTTTCCGCTTTCAAGAAAACCTGTAATTAAATATATCGGCACTCTGATTTCGTCCATATTTATTTTCCTCTCAGATTCCGAAAAGCTGTGCCAGCTTCTCTTCGTTTAATTTAGAGCCGATCACGCAGAGACGGCCTGTATATTCGGGAGCACCTTCTCTGATTTCTGTTTCTTCCGGAACCATATCAAAGTAAATCCATGTGCCATCCTCGCAGGGAAGCATTCCCTTGGCACGAAGAATCACGCCATACTCCTCAGAACCGGACAGGCTGTCCAGAATACCGGTAAGCTCTTCTTTTGTATATTTACGGATGGTTTCTTTTCCCCAGCTTGTAAATACCTCGTCTGCGTGGTGATGATGATGGTCATGGCCACAGCCGCATTCATGGTCGTGGTGATGGTCGTGGCCGCAGCCGCATTCATGGTCGTGGTCGTGGTGATGGTCGTGGCCGCAGCCGCATTCATGGTCATGATGATGATGGTGATGTTCATGTATATGTCCGCACTCAGGGCATACTTCCTCTTCCATCATTTCCTCTTCGAGAGATACCGGATTTTCCATAACTTCTACAAGCTTCTCTCCGGAAAGTTTCTCAATCGGAGTTGTGATAATGGCAGCCTTTTTATTGATGCTTCTAAGAAGCTCCATTGCCTCCTGCGCCTTCTTTTCGTCCACAATATCGGTACGGCTCATAATAATAGCCCCCGCATACTCTACCTGATTGTTAAAGAACTCTCCGAAGTTGCGCATATACATACGGCATTTCTTGGCGTCTACTACAGTTGTATAGCTGTTCAGCACAATGTCCACCTCTTCCTGAACGCCCTGTACTGCCTTAATAACATCAGAAAGTTTTCCTACGCCGGAAGGCTCGATTATAATTCTGTCCGGATTATATTTTTCTACTACTTCTTTTAAGGAAGCTCCGAAATCTCCCACTAAAGAACAGCAGATACAGCCGGAATTCATCTCACGGATTTCAATTCCTGCTTCCTTTAAAAAACCACCGTCGATTCCGATTTCTCCGAATTCATTTTCAATCAGAACTACCTGCTCATTCTGAAAGCCCTCTTTCAAAAGCTTTTTAATCAGTGTTGTTTTTCCGGCTCCCAGAAATCCGGAAATAATATCAATTTTAACCATTTCAAATTCCTCCTAAAATAAAGAGGACATGACCCCGTCATGCCCCCGCTTTTTGTATCATCAGCTTTATCAGCCGTTAATCATAAAGTTCATTAATCTGTCAATATCTTCTTTCTCGTATGCAACGATTTCCAGTTCCGGAATTTCTCCGCCAGAGAAGATGTTTGCAAGAGATACGTACTGGGATAATTTAGATTTCAGATTCAGTCTGTCTCCTTCGCCTGTTACCAGTTCTACTCTGCCTTCACAGCTGTCTACTACCTGAAAAAATTTCTCTACGTCTTTAATGTTTGATACTTTCATGTTAATTCTCCTTTCTGGCTGCCGACGGCAAACCTAACATGTACTTTTTTTATTTTCCTGCTTTCGCGCTCATTATAACGCAGGCATCCCAAAATTGCAAGAGCTTTTAATATAAAAATATTGCAATTCCGTAAGCCGGAAGCGGATATGCAAAAGAAAACGGCCTGTTGTCACATTCCTTTTTCTCCGCTTTAAATATTTTCGGATCTGTCATTCCGTTTTCATCAAGAATCAGCTTATAATTCTTTTTCTTCGGCACACCCACTCTGTAATCCGGGCGCGCAACAGGAGTAAAATTACATACCACAAGAACGTTGTTTCTCTTTGTGGGTGAATTACGCACAAAGCTGAAAATACTTCTGTCTCCGTCATTTGCGTTAATCCACTCAAAACCTTCCGGATTATTGTCCCCGGCATAAAGAGCCGGGTATTTTTTATATATATGAAGAAGGTCTTTCACAAAACTCTTAAGATTCCTGTGACCATCCTCTCCAAGAAGGAACCAGTCAAGTTCTCTCTCTTCGCTCCACTCACGAAGCTGTCCGAAATCCTGTCCCATAAAGAGAAGCTTCTTTCCCGGGTGGCAGAACATAAAGGCATATCCCGCTTTCAGGTTTTTAAACTTCTCGTCCAGTTCTCCCGGCATCTTGCTTAACATGGAACATTTCAGATGAACTACCTCATCGTGGGAAAGAACAAGTATGTATTTCTCGCTGTAAGCATATACCATAGAAAATGTCATTTTATTATGATTAAATTTACGAAAATACGGATCAAGCTTCATGTATTCCAGGAAGTCGTTCATCCAGCCCATATTCCACTTGAGGGAAAATCCAAGTCCGTCCTCTTCTGCCTTTCCTGTCACCTTCGGCCATGCTGTGGATTCCTCCGCGATCATCATCGTTCCATGATTTCTTCCCAGAACAACGGTATTCAGATGCTTGAAAAATTCAATGGCTTCCAGATTCTTGTTTTCGCCGTATTTATTTGCCACCCACTCTCCGTCTTTTTTTCCGTAATCAAGATAAAGCATGGAGGCAACTGCGTCTACGCGAAGACCGTCCACGTGACACTCCTCCACCCAGAAAAGTGCGTTTGCAATAAGGAAGTTCTTCACCTCCGGTCTTCCGTAATTATAAATCTTTGTTCCCCAGTCCGGGTGCTCTCCCTGTCTCGGATCTTCATGTTCATACACAGCCGTTCCGTCAAAGTTTGCAAGACCGTGTGCGTCTTTCGGGAAATGAGCCGGAACCCAGTCAAGAATGACGCCAATTTTCTGTCTGTGCAGATAATCTACCAGGTATTTGAAATCCTGCGGTGTTCCGTATCTTGATGTAGGCGCATAATATCCCGTCACCTGGTATCCCCAGGAACCGTCAAATGGGTGTTCCGCAATTCCCATAAGCTCCACATGGGTGTATCCCATCTCTTTTACATATTCCGCAAGTCTTGGAGCCGCTTCTCTGTAAGTGTAAAAACCTTCTTTATTTTCTTCTGTAGGAGAATGCTTCAGCCAGGAGCCAAGGTGTACCTCGTAAATAGATACCGGCTGCACTTTTTCATCAAAATTCTCCCTCTGCTTCAACCATTTATCATCAGTCCACTTATAATCTGTAATATCTGTAATTCTGGAGGCAGTTCCCGGACGCAGCTCCGCTGCATTTGCATAAGGGTCCGCCTTGTAAAGTTCCTCCCCGTGCGCTCCTTTAATATAAAATTTATAGAGCTGTCCTTCCTTTGCTCCCGGGACAAACAATTCATAAACGCCTATATCCCCTGCTTTTTGCATTGGATTTGCCTCTGTGTCCCAGTTATTAAATTCACCGACAACAGAAACGCTTTTTGCATTGGGCGCCCATACTGCAAAATAAACGCCTTTTTTTCTTCTTACAGAAGTCGGGTGTGCCCCCAGTTTTTTATATATTTCATAATGTGTTCCCTGTCCAAAAAGATACTGGTCAAGCTGTGTAAACTCCATTTCTTTCTCCTCCCCGTTTTCCTTATTTAAACGCTGCGATCTCACTTTCATTTGGTTTCAGACGAATACGGAGCATTCCGTTTTCTTCACGAATTTCTTCTCCGCTTAAAAGACTTGTATACATTTTCCCTGATGCAGGTACGCGAACGCAGAGCTCTGCTTCCTGCTCATCATTATTTACTGCCACCAGAACTCCCTCTTCTCCCAGAATTCTTGCAAACGCATACTGCCTGTTTGTGAGAAGAAGCTCCTGATACATTCCCTCTGAAAGTGCTTTCTGCTGTTTATGGATTTTTCCAAGTGTGCAGATCCATTCATAAAGCTTTTTATCCGGCATATCTTCCTTTATTTCCTGAAGATCGATCTTCGGACGAAGAGGCGCGTCGTTTCCCCCTTCTTTTCTTCCCTGCACGCCGAACTCAGAGCCGTAATATATAGAAGGAATACCCGGAAGCGTAAACAGAAGCGTATGAACCGGATAAATATGTCCCTGCACATTTAATTTGGAAGCAATCCTGTCCACATCATGGTTATCTACAAAAGAATACAGCTTCATTCCTCTGTAAATTCCTCCATTCTGGTCAAACTCTCTTCTTATTGTATGGGCAATCTCAAAATAATTGTGATCGTTATGACCGGAATAAAGACCCTTATGGAGTTCATAATTTGTCACGCTGTTTAATTTATCCGGAGAAATATACCGGCTGTAATCTCCGTGGATCACTTCTCCCATCAGCCAGAAATCCTCTTTTCTGGCATCAACATAACGCCGCATTTCTTCCATAAAAGAAAATTCCAGACAGTCCGCGCAGTCAAGGCGGATTCCGTCAATGTCAAACTCATCAATCCAGAACCCGATTACATCAAGAATATACTCCCGTACCTTCGGCTCCCAGTAATTTAAGTTTACCAGCTCAAAGCAATTTCTCCATGCTTCATATCCAAATCCATCATTATAAGGGCTGTTCCATCCGAAATTGATTCCTTTATACCAGCTGCAGTATGGAGACTGCTCTCTGTTTTTAATAATATCCTGAAATGCAAAAAACTCACGTCCTGTATGATTAAATACACCATCCACAACAATGCGAATCCCAAGATCATGCGCTATTTTCACAAACGCTTTAAAATCTTTATTATCTCCAAGACGTCTGTCTACTTTTTTGTAATCCTTTGTATCGTATCCGTGTGTCGTGGATTCAAATAACGGCCCTATATAAACAGCCGTACATCCAAGAGACGCAACATGGGGAAGCCATTCCTTCAGTTCCTCAAAACGGTGAACTGTTTCTTCCTGCTCATTTCTCGCCGGAGCCCCTATCATTCCTATCGGATACATATGATAAAATACTGCTTCTTCAAACCATTTTCCCATTTTGTCCTCGATTCCCTGCATCTGTTCAAATCTGCAATTTTATTCTAAATGACTTTCGGTCAATCATATATGGTTATATTATACCAATATGTACATATCACGTCAATTATTTTTGGTTGTTTTAACGACAAAACAGGGACGGTTCCTGTCTTTTACCCAGTGCCCTGTCCCTGTCTTATCTCGGCAGCCTAAACTGCTATGTAGTATTGTATTTCCGTATGAAATTTTACTAAGCTTCTTCTCCCGAACTTCCGTCCGACATTTCTTCTCCCGAACTATCGCCTTCTCCGCTTTCGTCCATACTGCCTTCTGAACCATCTGATACTTCGTCACTGGTTCCGTCCTCAACAGTTCCCTGAGAATCAGCTGATACTTCATCCTCTGAACCGCCTGTAAGAGAATCATCTTCTCCTTTATAACCGGCTACCAGACCATTATCAAAACTGCTCTGCCAGAAATCTGAATAACTTGCATTCTGAAGGTCTACACCTTTTGCCTCTGCCATCTCGCTTACTGTTACAAGCTTATATCCCTTTGCGATCAGATCAGGAATCAGCTTTAAAGCCGCCTGAACAGAAGGCTCATGAATATCGTGCATCAGAATAATAGAACCGTCTGTCAGATCACCATTCATCACTGCATCGTAATCTGCCTGTGCGTCCAGAAGCTGCCAGTCAAGCGTATCAAGCGACCACATAAAGAATGGTTTCTGCACTATATCGTAAACGTGCTGATCGGCGCTTCCATAAGGCGCTCTCGCCACAGAAGCCGGCTGTCCGCAGGCTTTGATAAGCGCTTCGTCTGTCTTCGAAAACTCCTCCGCTATGCCATTTTCATCAAGTGTCATTAAATCCCAGTGATGCCAGGAATGGCTTCCAATCTCACATCCCATTTCCTGCATTCTTTTTACCGTATCCGGATATAACTCCACATTCGGTCCCAGCATGAAGAAAGTCGCTTTTGCATTATTTTCTTCAAGGCAATCAAGAAGCTCATCTGTATACTCGCCCGGACCATCATCAAATGTCAGTGCAAGCATCGGACGTTTCTTTTCTTTATTATAAGTTCCATCTTCATTAAAGAAATAGTCTTTCACACCCTTTGTCACCCAACCGGTCTGTATATAACCATTTTCGTCAAAGGAATATTCTGCTCCGTCTATTTCCTGAAAACCATTTGCATAATACGTTCCGTCCGCATTCTGATACCAACGCCCATCATCGCTTTCATGCCAACCGGGAGTCATTACCGATAGCTTACTGGCATCGCCCTTTCCCTTCAACGGCTGGCGAATGGCTACATTAGGATCTGCTTCTGCTGTCTGAGCCTGTACTTCTATGGTTTTACCCTGAGATTTCTTGTCTTTTTCTCCATCTCCGCGGTTCATAATCGGAAAAATCACGCCTTTTATTACAAATACAACAACCAGTACTGCCGCTATTGCATAAGTGGCCAGCCGGGTATATTTTCGTATCAGCATCTGGCGTTTTTTCTGCCGCATCCTCTCCTGTATAACTCTCTTATCCATTCTGTTTCGTTCCCCACTTTGTCTGTATCACTCATATTGTACGTTTTTTGTACGGTTTTATTTTCCAAATCCATAATAGCTCATTTTGCAGATAATTACAATGGTTTTCATCTAAAGATTTTATTAAATCTTACAGCACCTGTTTCAGCTCCAGATCATCTGTCACCAGGAGAATATCGGCGTCTTTTCCAGGAGTGATGGAACCTGTCTCATTATAAATTCCAATACTCTTTGCAGGGTTTCTTGTAGCTGCAAAAATTGCCTCTGCAAGAGGAATCCCAAATTCTACCGCCTTGCACATACAGCCGTAAAGATCTGTCGCGGAGCCTGCGATCGTTCCGTTCTTTAATGTGGCTTTTCTGTCCTTTACCGTAACCTCCTGACCGCCAAGCTCGTATGTTCCGTTTGCCATTCCTGTCGCCCTCATGGAATCACTGACAAGAACTACTCTCTCCGGTCCGAACATTTCGAATGTTGCGCGAACAACAGACGGGTGGATATGGATTCCGTCACAGATAAGTTCCACCATACAGCTTTCATCGTCTCTTGCTGCGCCGATAAGACCCGGTTCTCTGTGTCCAAACGGCTTCATTGCATTAAAAAGATGGGTGACATGATGCGCGCCTCTTTTCATTGCCTCGCTTGAAGTCTCATAATCTGCCGCCGTATGTCCAAGAGAAATACATACTTCATCATGAACTTCATCAATGAATTCCATTGCGCCTTCTGCATCAGGAGCCAGAGTTACAAGTTTTACCATATTCCCGGAATCCTCATTCAGTTCTCTGAAAAATTCCACCATCGGTTTTTTGATATATCCTTCTACATGCGCGCCCTTTTTGCTGGAAGCAAGGAAAGGTCCTTCCATATTAATGCCGCGCACATGCGCGCCTTCTTTAAAATCTCCCACTTCTTTGATCGTTGCAAAAATCTCCTTTAACTGTTCCAGAGGAAGCGTCATAGAAGTCGGACAATAAGAGGTCACACCGCTCTTTTTCTCGTATTCCAGGATTTTTTTCAGTCCTTCCACATCTGCGTCACAGAAATCGAATCCTGCTGCCCCGTGGCTGTGCACATCGACAAGACCGGGAATTACTTTCAGACCGGAAGCGTCCACTACGGTTTTATCTGTCACCAGTGACTCATCCTCCACAATCTTATTGTTTTCAATGTACACATCTTTCACACAAAAAGTTCCGTCTTCCTGAAATACCTCTCCATTTTTGATGATCATAATACTTGCCTCCCGTTTTTCTTTTTATTATTTTAATTTGTATTACTTACTGCTCTACAGTCGGAGTCTCTTCGGAAGCTGCTTCTTCCCCTTCTGCTGAAACACTTCCGTTTCCGCTTACTCCTACTGTTCCGTTTTCTGAAATCTTTTCTTCTATATTCGCATTCTCTGCAATAAATCGTTCCACACGGATAAGCCCGATTGTTGTATCCACAGACGTCTGTCCATATGTGTCCACAAGAGCTGCAAGATCCTTCACTCCATAATTTTGAATCAGCTCATCCTGAACCGCAAGGCTTTCCTTATCTTCCAGAGTCATACCCTCTGCATCCATGATTCCCTGAAGGATCAGATTCTGTTTTACTCTTGCCTCCGCATACTCCTGGCATTGTGTCTCAAATGCTTCCTTAGACACCTGCTGGCTTTCCAGATAATCTTCCAGCTCCATTCCACCCTGTTTTGCATAAGACTTTATCTGCGTTTCAAATTCTGCGTATGCTTCTTCTACATCTTTCTCCGGATATTCCTTTACTTCAGAAGCTTCATAAACCTGATTCCATGCATTCTGATAGAGAATGTTTTCCGCCATCTGTTCTGCACTTTTCTGAAGAAATTTCTTCTTATCCTCTTTATATTCTTCAACTGTCTTAAAGTCTGTATTCTTTGCCACCCAGTCGTCGTTTAATTCCGGAGCTCTCTTAAAGGACTGCAGGGTAATTTTAAATACCACATCTTTTCCGGCCATGGACGGCTCAATATAATCCTCCGGGAAAGTAAGGGGAACATCTTTTGTCTCTCCCTTTTTCATTCCCAGAATACCGTCCTCAAATCCCGGAATATAGCCTCCGGAACCAATTGTGATTTCCTGATTTTCTGCAGAACCGCCGTTAAATTCCTTGCCGTTTTCTGTTCCTACGTAATTGACAACTACGGTATCTCCCTCTTCTACCACGCCGTCTTTTACTTCTTCCTTAGTCATCGCAAGATCCTGGGAGATACTTCCTTCCACCTCTGCATCTGTGATGGTTTCAACTACCTTCTCAAGAGAAAGACCTTTATACTGTCCAATTGTAATATATTTATCGATATCCTTCACAGAAACAAGGCGTGTTCCCTCCCCGGATTTCTTCGTATCTTCTTTCTCTTCTGTCTTTTCCTCAGAAATTTTTGTTTCCTCTGCTGCTTTTTCCTTTGTGCCGCAGGCTGTTCCTGCAAATGCAATACATATTGTTAAAATCATAAGATATACTTTTTTCTTCATGTCCGCTTCCTTTCTGCGTTGTTCTTTGTTCAAATCTTATAGTTAGACGATGCCTTTTGACCCTGGCATCTACATCTCCGGTACCGGTGTTGGTCTGGAAGGATCCCATACCTCTGATACATCAAATAAATCGCTTACCATATCCGGATTATAATACATTCTGTAACCGTCCAGGTTTCTTCTTCCCTGACGGAAATATTCATCTGTGATCTGGACCCAGTATTGATTGGAATCCACATTGCAATAGTAATTATAACCCCTGCTCTTGTAATATGCAAACTTTGGATTATCCATAGAATAATTCTCCCAGTTTCCGATGTCTGCTCCAAAAGCAAAGATGATCATATCTGTTTTTCCCAGGATCGGAGCTACATTTTTTTCCCATTTCTCATTGTCTGCCTGAAGCTCCTCTGCACTTGACTCTGTAGCATTTTTATGTCCCCAGGTATGGCTTGCAAATTCCCAGCCGCTTTTCTTAAGGGCTTCCGCTATCTTTTTTGCATCTTTCACTTCTTCATCGAAATTGAAATCCGGATTATTTTCCAGAAATTCTTTCTGATTATCCTGAAGATTTTTTCCTGTTTTATACGCGCTGTCCGTCCTGTATCCAAACACACCGTTATAGCCGGTCATCGCAAGGATTCCTTTTCTTCCTCTGTAGGAGAAATCAGGGTGCTTTTTCACAAAACTGTCCAGAAGAGGAACCATATCATAATCTCCCACGGAAACGCTACCATCGTCTTCCTTATATTCGCATTTTACATTCCCGTTTTTATCAAGAACCATTCTGCTGGCAAAGCCGTCTCCGTCCATATAGTGATAATAGCTCACATCGTCCTGAGAAAGAACAAAAGCTTTTTTTCCGGGCGGAAGCATGATCTTTCCCCTGGACATGGTTCCATCCTTATTCACTTTTGCCATATCATGCGGACTTACAAGGACGTATCCTTTATCATACATGCTTTGTATGATTTTATTAAACTCACTGACAGTTGTCATCATCTGATTATATCCCGCCTCGTCGGAATCCCCGTCAAAGGCTTTTGAAGTATCCACGATCAAAGTATGGAAAAATACATGCGTCACTTCTTCAAGCGGATATTCTACACAAGTTGCTCTTGTATTTTCATATTCTGTTACCGCTTTCTGAAAAGCTTTTGTGTTTTCATATTCCGGCTGCTCTTTCAGATACTTGATTGCTTTATCATAATTATATTGTGCCGCCATCTTATCTGCACGAGCCAGAATCTTTTTCCCTTCTTCGTCCAGATTTTCACTTTCTTTTTCTTTCTCTGTTTTCTTTTCAGGCGCTTTTGAAGGTTCCGGTGTAGGTGTTGCCGTTGCCTTGGGCTTTGCATCCACCGCCCTTGGTCCCTCTTTTGAATAAAAGGACTTCTCCTCAAACGGAAGAACACTGCAGCCTCCAAGAAGTACAGATGCACAAAGAACCGACAATAATATGCCAATTCCCCTTTTTTTCATTTAATAATTCCCCTTTCGTATTTATAATCCCCTTTGTACTGATTAACCCATAGGTTTTACCGGCGTTGGTCTTGCCGGATCAAAAACTTCCTTTGCATCAAACAGATCTTCCAGCATCTCCGGATTGTAATACATACGGTATCCGTCCAGATTCCTCCTTCCCTGGCGGAAATACCGGTCGCGTATCTGTACGAAATACTTGCTGGAATCTACATTACAGAAATAATTATATCCCTGGCTTTTGAAATATTCAAATTTATCACCGGAATAATCTGCGTAATCTGTTAAATCTGTACCGAATGCAAAAATAATAATATCTGTTCCTCCGATGATCGGATCTACATTTTCTTTAAATTTCTTCGTGTCTGCCTGCAGCTTTTCAAGAGGAGCTGTCCCCACATTCTGATGTCCCCAGGTGTGACTTGCAAACAGCCAGCCGTTTTCCTTCATTGCATCGGCAACCTTTTTCGCTTCCTCTCTCTCTTTCTCAAGATTAAAATCAGGATGCTCTTCCAGCCATTTTACCTTATCCGCGTCAAGGTCGTCCGGTCTTGTCTCATAACTTATATCTGTGCGGTATCCCAAAATCCCGTTATAGCCTGTAAGCGCCACAATTCCCTTTGCCCCTCTGTAAGAAAAATCAGGATGCTTCTCCACAAAACGGTCAATTAGAGGAACCATATCGTAATCTCCCACAGAAACGCTTCCATCATCTTCTATATACTCATTTCGGACTTTCCCCTCCTCGTCCACAATGAGTTTTGACGGATAACCATCTCCATCCATATAGTGATAATAGCTCACATCGTCCTGGGAAAGAACAAACGGGATTTTTCCCGGAGGAAGAAGAATTTCTCCCGGCGTCATATTGCCGTTTTCATCTGCCTTTGCCATATCATAAATACTGACCATGACGTATCCTCTGTCGTACATTTCCTGGGTGATTTTATTAAACTCATCAATGGTAGTCATAACCTGATTATAATCCGCTTCTTTATAATCTCCGTCAAAAGCTTTTTTCGGATCCACGATCATCGTGTGATAAAATACATGCGTTACTTCCTCAAGCGGCCAGGATACGCAGGTTGCCTTTGTCTCCTCAAATTTCTTTACCGCCTCCTGCATTTTTTCATTTTTCTCATAATCCGGCTCTTTCTTTAACAGTTGGATCGCGCCGTCATAATCGTACTGTGCTGCAAGAAGCTCTGCTTTCCCAAGCGCGCCGTCTGACTCCTTCAGTTTATCTTTTTTCTGCTTTGAATCTGTATTCTCCGCTTTCGCATTTTTCCCAGACGTATTTCCTGTATTCGCTGCCTGCGCTTCCTTATTTTCCTTTCCCTGTGTCTTTCCTTTTTCCCGAACCCCCACATAAATGCTGCCTGCTGTAATTGCAGCTGCGGCCATGACAACAGCCGTCATCTGTATTCTCCGCCTTCTCCGTTCTTTTCTTCTGCGGAGTTCCATCCTCTTTTTTCTTATCTCGCGGCGTCTCTCATATTCCTCATCAGAAGACTCCTCCGAAATCTCTTCTGCATTCTTCACTTCTCTTTCATCTTTGTCATTTTTACCCATCTATCTGTTTGCTCCTTCGTATATGCTTTTCCTATAGTATTTGCTTTCCGTATATCTTATTATACCTTTTGAAGCCTTTAATTTCCACTGTTTTTGTCCCAAAAAGAAGCATAATTAAGAATTGCCTTTTTTTATAAATAATGATAAAATAGACCTTATGAAATTATTTACATATTCAGGAGGATTCTTATGAGTACAGTAACAACCGTCCTTCTGGTCATTCTGATTATTCTTGTGATCGCTCTCATTGCTCTTTATTTCTGGGGCAAAAAAGCACAGAAGAAACAGGACGAACAGCAGGCTCAAATCGAAGCAACAAAACAGACCGTTTCCATGCTGGTAATTGATAAAAAGCGAATGCGTCTGAAAGAATCCGGACTTCCACAGATGGTTATCGACCAGACTCCTAAGATGCTGCGCCGTTCCAAACTTCCGATCGTAAAAGCAAAGGTTGGTCCTAAGATTTCTATTTTAATCGCAGATGAAAAAGTTTTCGAACTGATTCCTGTAAAAAAAGAAATCAAGGCAGAAGTAAGCGGTTTATATATTGTAGGTGTAAAAGGCATTCGTGGTTCTCTGGAAACTCCGGCGCCAAAGAAAAAAGGTCTGTTCGCCAGATTCAAAAAGAACAAAGACAAAAAAGACAGCAAATAATTCAAAAAGCTGGGACTTCATCTTTTCAGATGCGTTCCAGCTTTTCCTTTTGTTCTTATAACGAAAAATTCTCCGCGTTTTTGGACTGCGCCTGTATGGAAAGATAACAGTCTGCAACATGCTCCTCATTCATATCAAGTGCATAATCTACTTTCATATTCACTGCGCCCTCTGTTTCTTCCAGCTCCAGATTTGTGGCTGCGATCCCCATCTGAAGTGTGCCGTACGGCGTAGTATAATAAGTCATATTCTTTTTTCCCTGCTCAAAAACCATATGTACGTTGACCAGCCCTTTTTTCCGTACCTCCACGCCCTTATGTGACATTTTAATATAGTTTACAGTCGGCGGAGCAGATTCCTCCAGAATCTCCTCAAAACGAAGGTAATGGCTTCCATTCCGGAAATAATATTCTCCGGGAACTACGATCTCCACAGGCTCCTGCTCATCTGTACTGTCTATAAGCTGAAGACCTTTTACATGTATTAACACTTCTTTGTCCATATGTATCTCTCCTAATATTTCTCAATATCTATCTTCTTTGTCATTTCCACATCGTACGGCAGAATCGAATTTGCAAAATCTTTAAATTTATCCGCCAGATCGCTCACATAAAAACGATATGGAAAGTCCTCATGTTCTGTCTCTGTGCTTAAAAGCTCTTTTTCCTTTAAAAGCCTTCCAAGCTCAAGCGCCGTCTCATACGCCGGGTTTACAAGGCGCACTCCCTCCCCCATCACCTGACGGATCGTAGAACGCAGAAGCGGATAATGGGTACAGCCTAAAATCAATGTATCAATTTCTTCCTCCTGAAGCTCCCTTAAATACCTGGAAGCAACCTCCGTTGTCACGGGATCGTGAAGCCAGCCTTCTTCCACAAGCGGAACAAAAAGAGGACATGCCTTCCCGATTACCTGGATTTCTTTATCAAGGCGCTTTAAATATGCCTCGTGAATCCCGCTTCCTACGGTTCCTTCCGTTCCGATCACACCGACGCGCTTATTCTTCGTCTCTGCCGCCGCTACTTTTGCACCGGATTCGATCACGCCCAGTATGGGAATATCAAGTTCATCTTTCACTGTATCAAGGGCGAAAGCACTGGCTGTATTACACGCCACCACAATCGCCTTTACCTGCTGTTCCTGCAGAAAACGGATAATCTGGCGGGAATACCGGATTACCGTCTCCTTTGATTTACTGCCGTACGGCACTCTGGCAGTATCGCCAAAATATACTATTTTCTCCGAGGGGAGATTACGCATGATCTCACGCGCAACAGTAAGCCCTCCCACCCCGGAATCAAACACGCCTACCGGCGCATTTCTGTCTGTCTTCATCTATCTTCTCCATTTTCCGGTTTTGAATATCGTTTATTTATGATACCACCATTCCAGTTGTTTCGCAAGCCAGAAGGAAATCTTTACCTCCGGCTCTTTTTCGTCTGCATTTCCATCTTCATTTTCTGCAAAACAAAACTGCGGGTACATACTGCCCCACCAGGCGAGGGCAGGCACATTTTTCTGCACTCCTGCTCCTGTCCCTGCTGTAAGAAAAAGAGCCGCGATCAGAGAAATACATATCCGTTTTTTTCTGTTTTTTAAAAAATCCATATCCACACCTCCAGTATCTGGAAGTATACCCTGTATTTCCCATTTTATTCAGGCGTCCGGCACTGCCTGAAGCTCATCTCCGGAAACCACAAGCCCCGGAAGCTTCGGAATCGTTCCGTTTTCGTATTTTTCATAATAAAGCGTTCGAAGCGTCACACCCTTTTTCTTTCTCTTCCCGCTGAAATCATTCTCAAGAAGCCCTCTCAAATACTCTCCCACAGAGCTTCCCTGACCTCCGTTCCATTTGAGGATCTCCTCTGCATTTTCTGCCTGAAACACATAAATATCTTCTCCCACAAAAGGCTGTTTTTTGAGATACGAAAGAACGTCTTGCCATCTTCCGTCTGAAATCAGATCTCTTCCTATTATAATAGCTTCCAGATGTCCCATATCCATAAATTTTTCCTGAGAACGACCGTATCTTTCCTGAATTTCTTCGAATGTCTCACCTCTTACAGTAAGCACTTCCCGTCCATTCTCATCTGGCTTCTCCTGACCGGTCGCTTCCGACATATCGGGCGTTCCGTATGTGACGGCAAATCCTTCCGGCGCCGCGTCTATTCCAAGAGCAAGAGCATACATACGCTCCTCCGGCTCTACTCCTGCGCAGCCTCCCAGAAACAGACAGAGTACCAGAACTGCCGCGCTTCCAGCAGCCTTTTTTAACCTTCTGCCTCTTCCTCTTGCAATAAAGCACACCTGTATGATAAGAAGAACCGGAAGAAAAATATATGCCAGGTAAAACCCGTAATATTCCTGGATCCCCAGTCCTTTCGGTTCCCAGAAAGACAGAAGATATACAACACCGGCAAGCCAGTATCTTCCTGTCCCGAGCTCTGTTTTTCTTATGATCTGATGTCCGTAGTGAAGAAGACTTCCTATAGAAAATAAAAGCCCGTAAATAAGAAATCCAAGCCACAGCACATCAAATCTGGAAAGCACATTTCCCGGCATATCTGCTCCTGCAAGAAGGGGAAGCACAGGATATTTTTCCGTGATCACACGGTTCCAGCCGAACACCGCAGGAAGAATCACCTGCACCGCAAGAAGCATTCCCCCAAGTGTGAGAACGCCGAACATCACTGTCTTTCCTGCGCTTCCCTGCTTTTCCACATCTTCGAGAGCAAATGGCAAAAGCCCCAGCCCTGAAAAGGCACAGAGAACCCCGTATCCTCCTGTGAAAACGCCTCCGTTTCCACTTGAAAACGGCATTTCTGACAAATATGCCGCCTTTCCCTGAAAAGCAGAAAGAATGAGCATCGCGCCGATTCCAAAAATAAAAATCCCTCCTGTTACTTCCGCAGCTCTTCCCCTCCTCTGCATTCCTCTGTGGGTTCCGAGGCTGGCACAGACAATGGCAAAAAAGGAAATCCACTCGCCGGGAATGCCTGCCACAAGACTTTTTGGCACAATCTCTTCCAGAATATCAAGAAGAAACGAAGCGGTAAGAATTACATACAACACAAAAAATACTCCCGCTGCTTTCCCCAAAAAACGCCCCATTGGTTTTAACGGATTTGCAAAATCCGGCGAAACGCGAATGAGAAAAATCACATAAAATAAAAGAAGGATTACCGCCAGAACTGTCCCCACAATCTTTTCTCCGCCCAGAAGCTTTCCACCGCCGAAAAGGCAGAGCAGAAAAGGCGCTGTAAAAGCAAGGACCATCTGCCTGTAAAGCTGTCTGTGGGAAATCCTGTTGTTTTCCGCAAATGTCATGACTGTTCCCCCTTCCTTTTCAGCCGAAGACTTTCGTCCTCTCTTGCATACAAAGGTCTCATTTTTCTTTTTCGGAAAGGAATCCGCAATATTTTATTTCCTGCGTTCCGCCTTCTCTCCTCTGACACAAAAGGCACAAGATAGGGAATCCCGTAGCTTAAAAGTCCGGAAAGATGCGCCACTGTAAGATAAATTCCAAGGACGATCCCGTAAATCCCAAGATAACCGCCAAGAAAAAGAAAAAAATATTTCAAAAGCCGAAACGCCGAGGCAAATTCCTCATTTGGGATCACAAGAGAACCAAGAGCAGTGAGCGCCACAATAATCACAACAACAGGGCTTACGATATTTGCCTCCACTGCTGCCTGTCCGATAATCAGCCCTCCTACAAGCCCGATGGTGTTTCCAAGCTCTCCCGGAATCCGCACTCCCGCCTCACGGATCAGCTCAAAAGAAAGCTCCAGAAAGAAAAGCTCCGCCACACTGGAAAAGGGAACGCCCTCTCTTGCCTGAGCAAAAGAAAGAATCAGATTTGTGGGAAGTATCTGCGTGTGAAACCGGATAACAGCAAGATAAAGCCCCGGCAAAAGCGCAGCAGCAGCCATCGCAAAGTATCTTAAAATCCTTAAAAAAGAAGCCATCTCAAACCGGTTGTACCAGTCCTCGCTGCTTTCCATAAAGCTGTTAAAATTTCCCGGCAGAATCAGAGCCTCAGGGGAATTGTCGCAGAGCAGCACAATTTTTCCGTTTAAAAGCTCCTGCGCCGCCCTGTCCGGACGTTCTGTCGTCTGGTACTGAGGAAAAGGCGAATACCAGGAATCCTCCGTGAGCTGCTCCAGCATTCCACTGTCAAGAATCCCGTCAATCTCAAATTCATCAAGGCGCTTTTTCATCTCCTCCAGAAGCTCTTCATGAACAATATCTTCTATATAAAGCATCTGCACCATTGTGTGAGAACGCACCCCAATCTGCTTTTCCTCCACCTTAAGACTGGTATCCCGGATACGCTTCCGCACAAGGGCGGAATTTGTTTTTACCGCATCGGAAAACCCTTCCCTTGATCCCCGCAACACCTTCTCTGCCTCAGCCTTGGAAACGCCCATGTTGGGATAACCTTTGCTTGCTATTTTCATCGCCTTCGTATATCCGTCCATAAAAAAAACGGCATTTCCCGCCAGCATGGCAGAAAAAGCCTCTTCCATATCCGAAAGTTTTTTTACATCTGCAATTCCCAGGCTGTTATGCTTTAAAAACTCTTCTATCTCCTCCGGGGAAATCTCCCAGAAATGATTTATCATTTTTCCGATTGCAGAATCGTCCAGCATCATATTCGATACCGTAACTTCCAGATAAACCATAAGGCAGTCTACCTTCCGCTCCCCGCCAAGGCGCATGGGACGTATCAGTATGTCTGCGCAGTTTTCGCATCTGCTTCGGATATATTCTTCGTTTTCCCGCAAAACAGCCGAAATTGCCGTTTTTTCTTTCGTCGCCGATTTTGAAAATCCACTCAAGAGAGGGCTCCTTTCCCTGCTGTCCAGAATTCTGGACAAACAGTCTGACATTGATACCCTCAGTATTTCCAAACTCTATAAATATTATGCTGTTATTTCTTTTCCTTCCCCGCTTCTTCCGCCTCAATAGACTGGATGATCGCCCTTCTCTGGTTCTCTATATGGCGGAAAGAAATTTCCTGGGCTTTTTTCACATCTCTCTGTCGGATCGCTTTTGTAAGCTCCTCATGCTCCTTTACAAGAACATTTCTTGTTTCCTCTTCCTTCAGATATTCTACCCTGTATCTGTAAATCTGTTCTCTTAAATTATTCAGCACCTGGTTCAGACGTTTATTATCAGAGGCTCTGTAAATAATCTCGTGAAAAACCACGTCAGCTTCTGCAAGGCGCACAAGATTTCCCTCTGCCATTGTGTGCTCAAATTCTTTGGCTGCAAGCCAGAGTCTTCCCATATCCTCCTCGGACATACGGGTACACGCCTTTTCTATAGCTACATTTTCAAGGGCAATTCTTACCTCAAGAACATCATTTAAGTCTTTCTCCGTAATATTTGCAACCTGCGCGCCCCTTCGCGGAATCATCACTACAAGACCTTCCAGCTCAAGCTTGCGCATCGCCTCCCTAATCGGCGTTCGGCTCACACCAAGCTTCTCTGCAAGAGCAATTTCCATAAGGCGCTCTCCCGGTTTTAACTCTCCCTTTAAAATTGCCTGGCGCAGGGTATTAAATACAACGTCTCTAAGGGGCAGATATTCATTCATATGCACGGTAAAATCACTTGTCATTCGTATCTCTCTACCTTTCTATACTCTTCTGTTAAAAACCTCTGTCGAAAAAACTGTCTTTGCCAGCCCGCCTGCACGTAAACCTTCCGCTGCACGCTCCATTTTTTCTTTGTCGTCAAAAATTCCAAATACAGTTGGACCGCTTCCGCTCATCATTGCACGGAGCGCTCCGTTTTCTTCCATAAAATCCTTAATCTGCTGAATCACAGGATATTCCCGGATAATTCCCGGCTCAAACACATTTGCCATCTTTTCTGTCATTTCCATAAGATTTCCGTTTTCAATATCCAAAATCATTCCGTCAATATCCGGATGCTTTTTAATTGTTTCCAGATTGAGATTTTCATATGCCATTTTTGTGGAAACAGAAACTGCCGGTTTGCCCACAAGGACATAACAGGGTGGAACCGGCGGCAACGCCGTAAGCTTCTCTCCGATTCCCTCTGCAAGAGCCGTCCCTCTCATAATACAGTAAGGTACGTCCGCTCCTACTTTCACTGCACGTTCCATAAGCTCCTCCTGGCTTAACCCCAGATGAAACAGCCGGTTCACTCCTACAAATGCCGCTGCTGCATCGGAGCTTCCTCCTGCCATTCCCGCTGCAACAGGAATAAATTTATCAAGTCTTATGGAAAGCCCTTCCTGTACATGAAATTCTTCCATAAGCATAGCTGCTGCCCTGTATACAAGATTTCTCTCATCTGTCGGAATAAAAGGTACGTTCACAGTAAGAGAAATGCCCGGTTCCTTTTTTTTGTGAAGCTCCAGAACGTCATACATCTGAATTGTCTGCATGATCATCTTCACTTCATGATATCCGTCTTCTCTTTTTCCCAGAATATCAAGACCAAGATTAATTTTTGCCAATGCCCGTAAGCGCATAAAATCCCTCCATCTTTTGTACTTTGTATACAATCTTTATTATCTGTATTTTATCTGATTTTTTTCGGATTTTCAACAGGAAACTTTCTTTACAAGAAGAAGCGGCTGACCGCTTTCTATTTCTTCCTCCGCCAGCTCATTCAAATCCTTAATTTCCTCTACCGTCGTATAAAAACGCCGCGCAATATCCCACATGGTATCTCCAGGTTTTACCATATACACAGTAATTCCCGGCATACTCTGGATTTTTTTCATATCAAGAGGCTTTTCTTCCACCTTCTCGATAATACGCTCTTCTCTGCAGCAGAATACAAGTGCATTGAGGCTGACTGACGCCTTCACGTCTATATCGCTGCTGTCTGCCATAGTCGTAGACAACTGTTCCAGCTCCGCCTGCAGACAATACCTGCATTCCTCCGTAATTCCCTGTGCCTCCACAACATGAGAAAAAGGAATCATGGCTTCCATAGAATAAAACGGCATATCGTCATTTCCCACTATATAAAGCACTTTCATATAAACAACGCCGTCTACCTGAATGCCGTCCTCCACAATCTGGCTTCTGTCAATTTTTACATGACCCTGGCTGTGACATATCTGGAGAATTTTCCCCTGCGTCTCTTTTACCTGGATCCTGTCTCCCACACGGCATTTAGAATAATTCCGCACGAGAAGACTTTCCAGTTTTTCTGTTTTTCCCTGAGGAATACATTCTCTTGACGGCGTGTATACGTCCAGAATAATTTCATGCTCCTCTTCTTTATAAATCTTCATATCCAGTTCCAGTACAACGTCTGCCGTTAAAATACGTTCTTCCCCGTCTGCATCAGGTTTTACTTCCAGCCCCTGGCTCACAACAGAAGCCGCAATATCCGGTATCATTTCCTCTCCGCAGCCGCTGCACTCCGCTTCCCCGGTAAACGGCAGGGAATATTCCAGCCACTGAAGCGGTTTTCCCTCGTCATCGCCCTCATAAAGAACAAATACAAAAAGCTCGCCTTTTGCCTTTACTTTATTTTCCTCCGGTCTTAAATCAAGCCCCCTCACCTCAACTGTACTCCAGAGAACCTCCGCAATGTTGGGTTTATTCGATGCCAGCGGAATTTCGTCCTTCACCCGGAGCGTATCCTTTTTATGTACGCAAAGGCTCATAAGGCGAAGCTGTTTTTTCTTTGTGGAAACACTGTCGTCATCGATTCCCACAGGCAGACGCACTCCCCTAATCTCGTCTACCACTGCATAAAACGTAACAATCGCTTTTATATTCATTTTTCTGGAATGTATAATATGAAGGCTTAAATCCTCAATCTCCCACTTGAGGCGCATTTTGTCGCCCCCGGATATTCCCTCCAGGTTCAAAATCTCCTCAAACGGCAGTTTTGCCCCCATACTGTATATTTTTCCTTCCTCTTCCCCCACATAAAGAATATCTACATTCAGATTTCCACGGATAAATGCTTTTCCCTCGCTTAAACGCACTTCATCCATTGCTATCTGCCCTTTATGCTGGATCATGCGCCCTACGTCCTGCTTTGCGTCCGGTACATTATAATCCACGTCAAACGTCACCTGACTTGTCGCTTTGCTCTTTACACGAAGCATCTGAATACTTTCTTTTTTTAATTCCACTTTTTATTCTCCCTTCCTGCTGTTTATAATCCCTGTTTCCTACCGAAATTCCACCGGCTCTTCCCTGTACTTCGTTTTTACTACAATACAGGGATAAGAAGGCTCTCCGCCGGCATTTTCAGAAGGTCCGATAAGCTTTGTTTTAAAACGCAGAACCTTTCCCATAATCCCAAACTCCTCCACTGCAATACTGTACCCTCCCGTCATCTGCCTTCCATAGCCTTTGATCAGATACAGATCCTCTCCGCTCTGATAAGTAAGCTGAAATTCCTTCTCCCGCTTTTCCTGGATCAGAGACAGGGCTTCTGCCGGAACATCTTCCTGACTGACTACTGTATATTCTACAGGTGATACCTCCCCCTCTTCTATCCGTATCATCTGGCAGCCTCCCAGTATAAAAATCAGAATCGCTGACAGAAACATAACGGAGATTTTCCTTGCCATTTTTATACCTCTGCCCTCTATTTCATATTTATTCTATGCCGGTGGCAAAAGATTTATTGCAAGTATTTTTCTTATTGGGTATAATATATATAATTAATATTTCAGGAAGGATTTTACTTATGATACGTTTTATTCTTGTTTGTACCTGTGTGATCGGGTACCTTATTTTATCTATCCCCCTTTTGATCGCAGAGTGGATCATTGGAAAGTTTTCCCCTATGAAAAAGGATATAAGCTCTCTCCGCATTATACAGACCGTATTCCGGTTCGTTTTATGGATTACCGGCGTAAAAGTCACTGTTATCGGAGAAGAAAATGTCCCAAAGGATTCCCCTGTTTTATACATCGGAAATCACAGAAGCTATTTTGATATTCTTCTTACTTACTGCCGCTGCCCTATCCGGACAGGCTATGTCGCAAAAAAAGAAATGGAGCGTTTCCCTCTTCTCTCCAACTGGATGAGAAATCTGCACTGTCTTTTCCTTGACAGAACCGATTTAAAACAGGGGTTAAAAACCATTCTGGAAGCCGTTGAAAAAGTAAAATCCGGCATTTCCATCTGCATTTTTCCGGAGGGCACGCGAAACAAAGCAGAAAATGAACTGGATCTTCTCCCGTTCCATGAGGGAAGCTTCAAAATTGCCACAAAAGCAAAATGCCCCATCATTCCCATTGCCATGAACAATACGGCACAGATGTGGGAGGCACACTTCCCGACTATGAAACCGTGCCATGTAATCCTGGAATATGGAAAACCGATTTATCCGGAAACTCTCTCAAAAGAGGATCAGCGACATCTCGGAGCTTATACACAGAACGTCATAAAAGAAATGCTCACAAAAAATCAGGGACTTGTTTAAGCCCCTGATTTTCTTTTTTATCTGATACTTCTTTCTTTAAATCAACAAATGCGCAAAAATCACAGATGCGACGATTCCCGCAAATGACGCAATCAAAGCTCCTGCCAGTGTATACCTTGTCTTTTCAATCTGAACAGAACCAAAATATACGCTCATGCAATAAAAAACACTTTCTGTAGAGCTTAAAAGAATTCCTCCCATAAGCCCCTGCAGGGAATCTGTTCCAAATTCCTTAAAAATATCAAGAAGAAGACCTGTCGCCCCGCTGGACGAAAAAAGCCGCACGACTGCCAGAGGCACAATCTCTGCAGGCATTCCGATTTTTTCTGTAAAATTCCCAAGAAGCGCTCCGCAAAAATCCAGAAAACCGGAAGCCCGGAGAACGCCAACCGCCGTCATCAGCCCAATTAACGTAGGACAGAGCCGCATTACCATACGAAGCCCCTCCTCCGTTCCCTTTAGAAAGTCTCCATAAATATCACGTTTTGATAAAAGTCCATATCCAACTATATAAAATATCAAAAAAGGTATCATAAAGTTGGACAAATACGTAAGAGCCTTCATAGCGCCTCCGTTCTGCCTCTTTATGATACCTTATGATTTCCCTTATTCTGTTATTCCTACATACGGTCCAAAATCTCACTCACCTGCAGCGCACAGTCTCCAAGAGGAATCCACGCTGCTGAAAGCCTTATGAGACATGACTCATCCGGCGTCTCTCCTGGATTTTCCAGAAAGCTTCTCTCCAATTTATAAATTTCCGCTTCATACGGTGAAACAACCTTGTTTCTTGTTCTGTTTACAAGAATTGCTGTATCCATCGCATTTTTGTCAATCATCTCCTGAAGCACACTTTCAATCTCATTTGTATACTTCCGATCCCACGCTGCAAGGAACAGACATTTACATACCTCTTTTGTAAAAAAAGGTTCGTCCTGAACCATATCAAACATTTCGATAAAACGCTTTTTGTGAAGTGCCGAAACAAAACATCTGTGTTTCGCAATTTCATCAATACAATAATCACGCCAATCCATGCAATCTCCCTCCCTGTATTTACTTCTGAACTATTAAATATATTGTATCAGATGAAACAGGGAATTACAATTCATTTTCCTTTCTGGAGTCACTTTATCAATCACTCTTTTACCGCCTTAAATGCCTCCTCAAGCGCTGCGATTAAATCTTCTGCTTTTTCAATTCCTATAGAAAGACGTATTGTATTGGGTCGGATTCCCTGTTCCTTCAGTTCCTCCTCTGTGCATTGGCTGTGTGTAGTGGTAACTGGATGAATCACAAGCGATTTGACATCTGCCACATTTGCCAGAAGGGAAAATATTTCCAAATTATCAATAAAAGTCTGGGCTGTTTTTGCATCTCCTTTAATTTCAAAAGTAAAAATAGAGCCGCCGCCATTTGGCAAATACCGTTTATATAACTCATGCGTTGGTTCTGCTGGAAGAGACGGATGATGAACTGCCTCCACCTGAGGATGCTTTGCCAGATATTCCACGATTTTCAGAGTATTGCTTACATGACGCTCCACGCGAAGAGATAACGTTTCCAGCCCCTGCAAAAAAATAAATGCGTGGAATGGGGAAAGAGTTGCTCCTGTATCTCTCAGAATAACAGCCCGGATATAAGTTACAAATGCCGCCTCTCCTGCTGCCTCTGTAAAAGCTACTCCATGGTAGCTTGGATTTGGTTCAGAAATCCACGGATATTTACCGGAAGCGCTCCAGTCAAATTTCCCGCTGTCAATGATCACACCTCCAATAGCGGTTCCATGGCCTCCGATAAATTTTGTTGCAGAATGGACCACAATATCTGCGCCGTACTCAATTGGCCGGATAAGATAAGGGGTAGCAAAAGTAGAATCTACTACAAGGGGAATCCCGTGCTTATGTGCCACCTCTGCCAGTTTTTCCAGATCCACCAGATTGGAATTTGGGTTTCCCAGCGTTTCCACAAAAATCGCTTTTGTATTGTCCTGAATGGCAGCCTCAAAAGAACCTTCCACATAAGGATCAACAAAGGTTGTGGTCACATTATTATTTAAAGGCAGCGTGTGTGCCAGATAATTGTAGGTTCCGCCGTAAATAGTTTTTGATGCAACAATGTGCTCCCCGGTCTGTGCAAGGGCCTGGAATGTATACGCAAGGGCCGCTGCTCCTGATGCAACAGCCAGAGCTGCTGTTCCTCCCTCTAAAGATGCAATCCTCTTTTCAAATACATCCTCTGTGGGATTTGTGAGTCTTCCGTAAATATTTCCTGCATCCCGAAGACCAAACCTGTCTGCCGCATGCTGTGAATTATGAAATACATAAGAAGTAGAAGCATAAATAGGTACTGCTCTTGCATCTGTTGCCGGATCTGCCTGCTCCTGTCCGATATGTAACTGTCTTGTCTCAAAACCCCAGTTTTTTGAATCTCTAATATCTGCCATTTTTTCATCCTCCTTTTCGTGTATTCATACTAACACAGTAGGAAATATTCGTCCAATACATACAAAAAATACCCTGCCATAGTTTTTAACTATAACAGGGTTTACTCTTAATCCTTTCTCTTTCCTGCTATTTTACAAAACACCACCGCCGCCCCTGTACTTACCGCAGTTGCCACAATTCCCGGTCCCACAACTGCGGCAGGATTTACACTCCCGTACTGTGCCCTGTAAGCAATCATATTCATCGGAAGGAGCTGTAGCGACGAAACATTAATAATCATAAACGTACACATAGCGGTACTTGCAATATGCGGCGCGCGCTTTTTTGTCACGCCCCGCTTCTTGCAGTCCTCCTCATTCAGTTTCTGAAGTTCCCGGACAGCACACAGCCCTGATGAAGTGCTTGCCCAGCTAAGACCAAGAATATTCGATAAAAAATTCAGGGAAATGTATTTTCCTGCCTGAGATTCCGGAGGAATATCAGGAAAAAGAAAGCGGAGAACCAGTTTCATTCCTCTGGAAAGAAGGCTTACAAGCCCCGTATTTTCCGCAATCTTCATAATACCAGTCCACATGGCAGTAATTCCCGCCATAGAAATACATAAAGTCACCGCCTCCTTTGACGAAGCGATCACAGCCTCTGTCACCTCCTGAAGATTTCCGTTTAATGCCCCGAACACAATTCCGATAATAAGCATTCCGCCCCATAAATATGTCATAAAAAACCCGCTTGCAACTGTTCCGTATCCTCACAGTTACGTTTTTTCTTAAAATATATGAAGCCCCCGGAAAAATCATTCCGGGGGCTTCCTGTACTCGTATTGCTTATATTATTTTTTATCTACAATTACCTTATCCAGTTTCCAGATGTCATCTACGTACTCCTGAATAGTTCTGTCAGATGTGAATTTGCCGCTATGCGCAGTATTGAGAAGAGCCATCTTCGCCCATCTCTTTTCATCTCTGTAAGCTTCCTCCACACGTTTCTGTGCCTCTGCATAAGCACGGAAATCTGCAAGGATAAAGTATCTGTCCGGACGGTCTGTATTCTTTGTATTTAACAGAGAATCGTAAAGGTCACGGAACAGCTCTGTATCGTCGGAGAAGGTTCCGTTAATGAGCTGCATTAATACCTGACGAATGTCTCCGTCTGTATTGTAAATCACATTCGGATCATATCCGCCGTTATTTTCGTAATTGATTACCTCATCAGAGCTTAAACCGAAGATAAACGCATTTTCTGCACCAACCTCTTCCACGATTTCCACGTTAGCACCGTCCATCGTTCCAAGTGTAGGCGCACCGTTTAACATGAACTTCATGTTTCCTGTACCGGAAGCCTCTTTACTTGCTGTGGAAATCTGCTCGGAAACGTCCGCTGCCGCAAAAATCATTTCCGCATTGGAAACACGGTAGTTTTCAATAAACACAACCTTCAGCTTTCCGTTGATAGAAGTATCGTTGTTTACCACATCTGCCACAGAGTTGATCAGCTTGATGATTTTCTTTGCTGTATGGTATCCTGCTGATGCCTTTGCACCAAAGATAAATGTTCTTGGATAGAAGTCCATCTCCGGATGCTGCTTAATCTGATTATACAGATAAATTACATGAAGAATGTTTAAAAGCTGACGTTTGTACTCGTGAAGTCTCTTAACCTGCACATCGAAAATAGAATGCGGGTCAACTTCTACTCCATTATGCTCCAGAATATATTTTGCAAGACGAACCTTATTCTGGTACTTAATGTTCATAAACTCCTGAAGAGCCTTCTCATCATCTGCATAAACAGCCAGTTTTTTAAGCTGCGGCAGGTCTGTGATCCAATCCGGTCCGATGTGGTCTGTCACCCATTTTGCAAGAAGCGGATTTCCGTGAAGAAGGAATCTTCTCTGTGTAATACCGTTTGTCTTATTATTAAATTTCTGCGGCATCATCTCATAGAAATCATGAAGCTCCTGATTTTTCAGAATCTCTGTATGAAGGCGGGCAACGCCGTTTACAGAGAAGCCTGCAACGATTGCAAGGTGAGCCATCTTAACCTGTCCGTCGTAAATGATCGCCATTTTTTTGATCTTCTCGTAATTTCCCGGATATTTTGCCTGAATATCCAGAATAAAGCGGCGGTTGATCTCTTCGATGATCTGGTATACTCTCGGAAGAAGTCTGGAGAACAGCTCAATCGGCCATTTTTCCAGAGCCTCGGACATAATGGTATGGTTTGTATATGCGCAGCATTTTGTCGTGATTTCCCATGCTTCGTCCCAGCCAAGACCTTCTTCATCTACAAGGATACGCATAAGCTCTGCAACCGCAACAGTCGGGTGCGTATCGTTCATCTGGAAGCAGACTTTTTCATAAAGCTTTCTGATGTCGCTGTGATTTTTCTTGTATTTCTCAATCGCAGCCTGAATGCTTGCGGAAACGAAGAAGTACTGCTGTTTCAGACGAAGCTCTTTTCCTGCGTAATGGTTGTCGTTCGGGTAAAGAACCTCCACGATATTGCGGGCAAGGTTTTCCTGCTCAACCGCTTTCTTATAATCTCCCTTATCAAAGGAATCCAGCTCAAAATCCACAATCGGCTCTGCATCCCAGATTCGAAGGGTATTTACAACCTTATTGTTGTATCCTACGATCGGCATATCATAAGGAATTGCCTTTACAGCCTGGTACCCCTCATGGATAAATTTGTTCTGTCCTGTTGCATGGTCGTATTCCACTCTTACATAACCGCCGAAATGCACTTCCTTTGCATACTCCGGACGGCGAAGCTCAAACGGATACCCGTTTTTCAGCCAGTTATCCGGCGCTTCAATCTGGAATCCATCTTCGATTTTCTGCTTGAACATACCGTAACGGTAACGGATTCCGCAGCCGTATGCACAATAATTCAAAGTAGCAAGAGAATCAAGGAAACATGCTGCAAGACGTCCAAGACCGCCGTTTCCAAGAGCCGGATCCGGCTCCTGGTCTTCAATGCAGTTTAAGTCAAATCCAAGCTCTTCCAGAGCTTCTTTTACTTCTCCGTAAGCTCCCAGGTTGATCAGGTTGTTTCCAAGGGCACGTCCCATAAGGAACTCCATTGACATATAGTAGAGAACCTTCGGGTCCTGTTCTTCGTAAGCATTCTGAGTCTCAAGCCAGTTGTCAATGATCACATCTTTCACAGTGTAGCTTACTGCCTGAAAAACCTGCTCCTGTGTAGCTTCCTCCAGTGTTTTTCTGTAAAGGAACTTTACATTGTCTTTTACACTCTGCTTAAAAGCCTCTTTTTTAAACTGTTTATCAATCATTGATTTGTCTCCTCCCTGTAATATGAGATCTTTTATAATCTGGTCACTGCAAGAGTCACCTGTTCTTTATTGATATTCCAGTCCTTCACGTAGCCGTCTGTTTCTCCAAAGACAATATTCTCTGCGAGAACCTCGCCTTTGATTTCTTCTTCATGAGCTTTCATGATGCCCTCAATCTTCTCATTATCTTTTGCATAAATGCAGATTTTATCCATAACCTCGAATCCTGCCTCTTTACGCATTGTCTGTACCTTGCTGATGATTTCACGGACAAAGCCTTCCTCAAGAAGCTCAGGTGTAAGATTTGTGTCAAGTACAACAGAAGTTGTTCCGTCTGTCTCTGTCACATATCCTTCTGTCTGTGCAGTCTCAATAAGAAGATCCTCCTCTGTAAGCTCCACTTTATTTCCGTCAATGTCAAGAACGAGAACGCCGTTTGCGCGAAGCTCATTCATTGCCTTTGTTCCGTCAATTTCATTTAATGCCTGACGGATACCGTTCAGGAGTTTTCCGTATTTTGGTCCTACTGTACGAAGCTGCGGTTTAAAGCTGTAAGAAATAAAGGATTCCACATCATCGGCAAATTTCACTTCTTTTACATTCAGCTCATCTGCAATAATATCTGTGTAGAAGCTGTCCATTGCCTTTTCCGCTTTCACAAACATGGTTCCGATCGGCTGACGGTTCTTAATGTTTGCCGTGTTTCTGCAGGCACGTCCGAGAACAACAATGTCGAGAAGCTCTTCCATATTTTCTTCCAGCTCTTTGTCGATCCACTCTTCTTTTACTTCCGGGAAGTCGCAGAGATGGATACTCTCCGGAGCGGAAGCGTCGATGCTTCTTACAAGGTTCTGGTAAATGTCTTCTGTCATAAACGGAATCATAGGCGCTGCCGCTTTTGCAATCGTCACAAGGGCTGTGTAAAGAGTCATGTACGCATTGATCTTATCCTGCTCCATGCCTTTTGCCCAGAAACGCTCACGGCTTCTTCTTACGTACCAGTTGCTCATATCGTCCACAAAATCCTGAAGTGCTCTTGCTGTCTCCGGAATCTTGTAGTTTGCAAGGTTTTCATCTACTGTTTTTACTACTGTATTTAATTTGCTTAACAGCCACTTGTCCATAACCGGAAGCTTATCGTATTCCAGTGTATATTTTGTAGCGTCAAACTCGTCAATATTTGCGTATAATACGAAGAATGCGTAAGTATTCCATAAAGTGCTCATAAATTTACGCTGTCCTTCCACAACTGCTTTTCCGTGGAAACGATTCGGAAGCCACGGCGCACTGTTTACGTAGAAATACCAGCGGATCGCATCAGCGCCGTATTTTTCAAGAGCATCAAACGGGTCTACTGCATTTCCCTTTGACTTACTCATCTTCTGTCCATTCTCGTCCTGTACATGGCCAAGCACAATTACATTCTTATACGGAGCCTTATTAAAGAGAAGTGTGGACTCTGCAAGAAGAGAATAGAACCATCCTCTTGTCTGGTCAACCGCCTCGGAAATAAAGTCTGCCGGGAACTGCTGCTCAAACAGATCTTTATTTTCAAATGGATAATGGTGCTGTGCAAAAGGCATAGCTCCGGAGTCAAACCAGCAGTCAAGAACTTCAGGAACACGGTGCATTGTGCCGCCGCACTCCGGACATTTCAATGTGATCTCATCAATATACGGACGGTGAAGTTCTACTGTTTTTGCTCTCTCATCGCCGCTCATCTCCACAAGTTCCTGGCGGCTTCCGATAGAATGCATATGTCCGCACTCACATTCCCAGATGTTAAGAGGAGTACCCCAGTAACGATTTCTGGAAATTCCCCAGTCCTGAACATTTTCAAGCCAGTCACCGAAACGTCCCTTGCCGATGCTTTCCGGAATCCAGTTAATTGTGTTGTTGTTGCGGATCAAATCCTCTTTCACTGCTGTCATTTTGATGAACCAGGACTCTCTTGCATAATAAATAAGAGGTGTGTCACATCTCCAGCAATGTGGATAATCATGTTCAAATTTCGGAGCGTCAAACAGCTTTCCTTCTTTGTCGAGATCTGTGAGAACCATCGGGTCTGCTGCCTTTACAAAAGTTCCGGCATATGGTGTCTCTTTTGACATATTTCCCTGTCCGTCAACAAACTGTACAAACGGAAGGTTGTAATCACGTCCTACACGGTTATCATCCTCACCGAATGCCGGCGCAATATGAACGATACCAGTACCGTCTCCCATTGTTACATAATGGTCGCATGTTACAAAATGGCCTTTTTTCTTCTGTTTTGCAGCAGCTTCTCCTGTGCAGGCAAAAAGCGGCTCGTATTCTTTATATTCCAGATCTTTTCCAACATATTTCTCAAGAACTTCATATGCCGGTGTTTCTTCTGTGCCCAGTTTTCCAAGAACTGTATCAAGAAGAGCTTCTGCCATATAATAAGTGTATCCGTCTGCTGCTTTTACTTTGCAATATGCTTCATCCGGATTTACGCAGAGAGCCACGTTGGACGGAAGTGTCCACGGTGTTGTTGTCCATGCCAGGAAATAAGCATCTTCTCCCACTACTTTAAAACGTACAATAGCAGAACGCTCTTTTACTGTCTTATATCCCTGAGAAACCTCCTGTGCGGAAAGCGGAGTTCCGCAGCGCGGGCAGTAAGGAACGATCTTAAAGCCCTTGTAAAGAAGCTTTTTATCCCAGATTTCTTTTAATGCCCACCATTCAGATTCGATATAATTGTCCTCATATGTTACATAAGGGTGATCCATATCTGCCCAGAATCCGACTGTAGAGGAGAAATCCTCCCACATACCTTTATATTTCCATACGCTTTCCTTACACTGTTTGATGAACGGTTCCATACCGTATTCTTCAATCTGCTCTTTTCCGTCAAGACCGAGCTTTTTCTCAACTTCAAGCTCAACCGGAAGGCCGTGCGTATCCCAGCCGGCTTTACGCGGAACCATGTTTCCCTTCATTGTACGGTATCTCGGGATCATATCCTTGATAACACGTGTAAGCACATGACCGATATGCGGTTTTCCGTTTGCTGTAGGCGGTCCGTCATAAAATGTATAAGTCTCGCCTTCCTTGCGGTTTTCCATACTTTTTTCAAAGATATGGTTTTCTTTCCAGAACTGTTCTACTTTTTTTTCGCGTTCTACGAAATTCAGATTCGTGTCTACTTTCTGGTACACTGTTCTTCCTCCTGATTTTTCATATTTGTATCGCATTGCAGGCTTTTTCCCGCTAAAACAAAAAAGCTCTCAATCCTATGTAAAAGGACGAAGAGCTGTTCTTTCGTTATACCACCTGTTACACTGTACGGGCACTGCGCCGATACATGTTCCCTGTAACGTGGGAAAGCCGTCATTTCCTACTGAGCCTGTCTTCAGAAATGAAACTCCGGAGTGATCTTCTGCTGCACCTACTTGCACCGGGCTTCCACCGTCCCCGGCTCTCTGCTGCCTTTCTGCACAGCTTACTGTCTCCATCACAGTTTTTTCCTTGTCTTTTCCATTATAGTCTGTACAAATTCCATATGTCAAGCCCTTTTCCCCTCCTTTACAGGATTTTACCTGTCTGTTATACTGGAGAAAGCAAAAAACACTTATAACAAACAATTACATAACTAAGGAGGTTCTCCTATGGCAGAAAAAATAAAAGTAATTATGGACTGTGACCCGGGCATTGACGATGCTCTTGCAATGGCTTATCTTGCTTCCAACCAGGATGTTCTCGAGCTTCTCGCAATTACCTCTGTAAGCGGAAACCAGTCTATTGAAAAAGTAACACGAAATGCATTGGATCTGGCAGAATTTTACGGACTGGAAGTTCCTGTTGCCGAAGGCGCTCACGAACCGCTTGTACGTGAGCCGCAGTTTGCAGGAGAAGTCCACGGAAATACAGGTCTTGGAAACTGTGTTCTCCCAAAAGCAGCCAGACAGCCTGAAAAAGAAAATGCAGTTCTTTTCCTTCATAAAATTTTATCTTCCCTTCCGGACGGCGAACAGGCAGTTCTTGTCCCTACCGGTCCGCTTACAAATATCGCTCTCCTTCTGAAAACTTTTCCGGAGATTAAATCCAAAATTCGGGAAATCGTTTTTATGGGAGGAGCTGCAAAAGGCGGAAACGTAACACCTGCAGCAGAATTTAATATTTATGTAGATCCGGAAGCAGCGCAGATCGTGTGTAAAGCTGGAATTCCTCTTATTATGTGCGGTCTTGACGTGACAACCCAGTGCTTCCTCACAAAAAATCAGATCGCAAAGCTCTGTCAGTCCAATAATGAGGTTGCAAAGGTCTGCGGAGATATGGCAGGCTTCTACATCAGCCAGCCTTATAATAAATATAAAGGAACTGTAAACGTACACGACGCGGTTCCTTTTATGTATCTTGTACACCCGGAATTTTTCAGCGGAGAAAAAGCAAAAATAAGCACAGACTGCTCCGAGGGCGTTTCCAGAGGAAGCACACTCTGCGATTTCCGCTGGTGGAATTATGAGGAAGAAGAGATGAACGCTCTCGTTCTTACCAAAGCAGATACTGAACAGTTTCAGCAGCATCTTATTTCCGCTATTTATGAGTTAGGAGAAGCCAGAAAATCATGAATTTTATTGTTTTTGACCTGGAATGGAACCAAAGCCCGGAGGGGAAAAAATATTCCAACCGCCGCCTTCCCTTTGAAATCATAGAGATAGGCGCTGTAAAACTGAATGAACGAAAAGAAACGGTTGACACCTTCCACAGACTGATTAAGCCTCAGGTATACAACTGGATTCACAACAGTATCCGGGAAGTTATCCATGTCAATTACAAAGATCTGGAAACAGGCACCCCCTTTCCCCAGGCTGTCCGGGAATTTATCGAATGGTGCGGTGACGACTGGCATTTCTGTACCTGGGGAAACCAGGACGTAATGGAGCTTCAGCGGAACATGACGTATTATGAACTTTTGCATCTTCTTCCCGGCCCTGTTGCCTACTACGACATACAGAAACTTTTCTCTTCCTGTTTCGAGGACGGGGAATCCCGCCGTTCCCTTGAATATGCAATCGACTTTCTCGGCATAAAAAAGGGCGATGATTTTCACCGTGCCTTTGCAGATGCCTTTTATACAGCAAAAGTATTAGCATTTATGGAAAACAAAAAAATTCTTCCTTTCTACTCTCTTGACGTTTACCAAAACCCCAAAAGCAGAAAGGAAGAAATCCATATTTCTTATCCAACATATGATAAATTTATTTCACGGGAATTTTCTTCCCGGGAGCGCACCATAAAAGACAGGGAGGTTTCCAGTACAAAATGCCCTGTCTGCCATAAGCCTGCAAAACGAAAAATCCGCTGGTTTATGAACAATTCCAAAATTTACTACAGCGTTTCCAACTGCCAGGAACACGGATATATCATTGGAAAAATCCGTATCCGTAAAACAGAAGAAGGACTTTATTTTGCCATCAAAACATTAAAACCCGTCTCAATAGAAGAGGCGGAGGAAATCCGTGTAAAACGGGAAGCCCTCCGCCTGAAAAAACAGTTAAAGAGACGATCTGAGAAGGAGCTCTGAAAGGAGCTCTTTTTCATATTGCACGCCCTTTCCAACCAGGTGATCTTCATAATAATATTCATTTAAAATAGTCGGCATTCCAACAACGCTTTTCAAAGTCGTTGTCTTAAGCGTCATCATATCGGCTGTAAATCCTTTCGGAACAGTTACATAAATCTGATGGGGATAATAAAATGCCATATCATTTCCGCAATTTTTCAGAAGATACTTTTCACATGGAAGGTTTCGGCGCGTTACCGTATTTGTGTTTACCTTCATGCTCACCTTCTGAAAATTATTAAACCCGTAATCAAGAAGCTGCGCCGTATCTGCATAAGCCCCGTTAATAGAATTCATTACCACTGCAACGAGACGCATTTCTCCTCTCTTGGCATAAGTAACAAGAGTACTTCCGGCATCATCTGTATATCCCGTTTTTCCTCCCATAACGCCCTCGTATGCGTAATCTCTTCCCTCCATCATCTTATGATGATTAAGAAAGTACCGGGTTTCTCCAAACTTGTTTGTAGGCGGGATCTCGTATAAAATTCTTGTAACAAACTTGCGAAACAGTGGATTATGCCATGCTGCATCTGCTATTTTTGCCATATCTGCTGCTGTTGTAAAATGATTCTTGTCCGGCAGACCATTTGGATTATTAAAGTGTGTCCCTGTACATCCAAGCTCTCTTGCCCTCTTATTCATCAGCTCTACAAACTTCTTTACAGAACCACTGGTTTTTTCCGCCACAGCCAAGGAAACCTCATTTGCAGATTCCAGCATAACCGCCATAAGAGCCTGTTCTACTGTAAACTCTTCCCCTGTATCCGCATAAATACTGGAGCTGCCTGCCTCAATTCCATAAGCTGCCGCCTGTGACATCACAAGCTTATCATCAAGTTTCAGATTTTCACACGCCAAAAGTGTTGTCATAATCTTTGTAATACTTGCCGGATACAGTTTTTTATCTGCATTTTTACTGTAAAGAACAGAACCTGTCTGCATATCCAGAAGAATTGCAGACTGCCCTTCTATTTTTGGTCCTTCAGGCCAGCCTGTAAGAGCGTCTGTATCCGCATTTTCTTTATAATACTCTGTGTGGGGAACTGGTGTGGGCGTTTCTTCTGTTGCTGCCTGACTGTTTTCCTCCTCCGCATATATAAGACCCGGCTGTGAAATAAAAAGCCCTGCGCAGAGAACACTGCACAGCCACTTCCGCAGTCTTTGTTTTTTCATTTTTACCATAATTGTCCTCCTGATTTGTAAAACCCGCCGTCATAAACAGCCGCCGTGCTTCGCACTTCAGTATACCATTTTTTTTTCACGAAGACTAGGCTTAACCTTCACTTTTTCCACAGTCTCTTTTATAATAAGGATAACCTATCCACAATTATCAACAGGGAGGACTGCATATGCCAAGTATCACAAAAGAAGCTCTGGAAGCTTCCTTAAAAAAATTTCTTCTCAAAAAACCCCTTGATAAAATCACAATAAATGACCTGACAACAGACTGCGGCATCAGCCGTATGACTTTTTATTATCACTTTAAAGATATTTACGATCTGGTAGAATGGGCATGTCTGGAAGATGCAAAAAAAGCACTTCAGGGAAAAAAGACCTACGCTACATGGCAGGAAGGAATTTCTCAGATATTTGAAGTTGTACTGGAAAATAAACCCTTTATCCTAAATGCTTACCGATCCATCAGCAGAGAACAGATTGAAAATTATCTGTTTTCTCTGACACGCTCTCTTATCATGGGAGTGGTAGAAGAACAGTCAAAAGGATTTTCTATTACAGAAGAACAAAAAACCTTCATAGCAGACTTTTATAAGTACAGCTTTGTGGGAATCATGCTTGACTGGATCAAACAGGGGATGAAAGAAGATTATCACGAAATTGTCCACAATATTATTATAACCATTCACGGCAGCATCGGAAACTCCATAAAAAACTTTACAAATCCGGCTCTTTGATAAATTTTTTATCATATCCCGTTCTTTGTAAATTGTAAAAAACCAAAACAGGACATACTATAGACATCAGAAAAACAAATATCTAAGCATTTTTGAAAGGTGGTTTTTTACATGGCAAAGAAAAAATTAAATCTCGGCGTTGTATCAGCTGTCGCAGCAGGCGCCGGAGCTACTGCATACCTTATGAAAAAATCAAAAGAAACAAAAGAGACCGAAATGAAAAGAACAGTCGCAGCAAATAAAAATTACAGAAATACAGAACGTGGAAAAAACGCAAAAAACAGCAGAGGCATCTACTACAGCAACGGTAACTATGAAGCATTTGCCCGCCCGGAAAAACCGGAAGGGGTGGAAAATAAAAACGCCTACATTGTAGGAAGCGGTCTTGCCTCACTTGCTGCCGCCTGCTTCCTTGTCCGCGACGGACAGATGCCGGGCTCCCAGATCCACATTCTGGAGGCAATGGACATTGCCGGCGGCGCCTGCGACGGTATCTATGATGCCACACGTGGATATATCATGCGCGGCGGAAGAGAAATGGAAAACCATTTTGAATGTCTCTGGGATTTATTCCACAGCATTCCTTCTCTTGAAAAACCGGGCGCATCTGTTCTCGATGAATTTTACTGGCTGAATAAACACGATCCCAACTACTCTCTTTGCAGAGCTACTGTGAACAGAGGAGAAGATGCACATACAGACGGCAAATTCAACTTAAGTCAGAAGGGCTGCATGGAAATCATGAAGCTTTTCCTCACAAAAGACGAAGATCTTTACGACAAAACAATCGAGGACGTTTTCGATGACGAAGTATTTAACTCCACCTTCTGGCTGTACTGGAGAACTATGTTCGCTTTCGAAAACTGGCACAGCGCTCTTGAGATGAAGCTTTACTTCCAGCGCTTTATTCATCATATTGCAGGCCTTCCTGATTTCAGCGCTCTGAAATTCACAAAATATAATCAGTATGAATCTCTGATTCTTCCAATGCAGAAATATCTGGAAGCTGCAGGTGTTGACTTCCGTTTCAACACAGAAGTCACAAATGTTGTCTTTGAATTCAAGGACGGCAAAAAAATCGCCTCTGCCATCGAATGTAAAGTAAATGGAAAAGAAGAAGGCATTCTTCTCACGGAAAACGACCTTGTATTTGTCACAAACGGAAGCTGTACAGAGGGTACCATTTACGGTGACCAGAACCATGCCCCAAACGGCGATGCAGAAGTGCGTACAAGCGGATGCTGGAATCTCTGGAAAAATATCGCAAAACAGGATCCCTCTTTTGGACATCCGGAAAAATTCTGCTCCGATATTTCAAAAACAAACTGGGAATCTGCCACTATCACAACTTTGGATGAAAAAATCATTCCATATATTACTAATATCTGCAAACGTGACCCGAGAAGCGGCAATGTCGTAACCGGCGGTATTGTAAGCTGTCGCGACTCCAAGTGGCTGTTAAGCTGGACAATCAACCGTCAGGGACAGTTTAAAGAACAGGATCCTGAAAAAGTCTGCGTATGGGTATACGGTCTTTTCACAGATGTTCCGGGCGATTATGTAAAGAAACCGATGAAAGACTGTACCGGAAAAGAAATCACAGAAGAATGGCTTTATCATATCGGTGTCCCTGTGGAACAAATTCCGGAGCTTGCAGAAAACAGCGCTGTCTGCGTTCCTACCATGATGCCGTATATTACTGCATTCTTTATGCCTCGTACAAAGGGAGACAGACCGGCTGTCATTCCTGACGGCTGCGTAAACTTTGCATTCCTGGGACAGTTTGCCGATACACCGAGAGATACTGTATTCACAACAGAATACTCTGTAAGAACGGCTATGGAAGCTGTATACGGACTTTTAGGAGTTGACAGAGGCGTTCCTGAAGTATGGGGAAGTGTCTACGATATACGTGACCTTCTCGACAGCACGGTGAAACTTATGGACGGAAAATCTCCTCTGGAAATCCAGCTTCCGGGACCATTAAACGGACTGAAAAAACCGCTCCTTCGCATTATAAAAGGAACGGTTATTGAAAAAGTCCTCCGGGACCACGATGTTTTAAAAGACTACATGCTTTAATTTCATAACTCCAGCGTATACATGGAAGACCATCGGATATGATGGTCTTCCATGCTTTTTTCTATGCGCTCTTCTTCATCCGGCGTTGTTTTCCAGGCAAGCCCGCAGCCTGCACTGATTTCTCCCGGTAAAGGAATCAATCTTCCGGGAATTTCATATTTTCCGCAGAAACTTTCCATTGCCATTGCCTCTGCTGTTGTATCAAAGGTAATCACAAGCGCCGGTTTCTTCTGTCTCATACTTCGTCCCTCCCGTACTCTCTTAAAGCTGCTGCCGCAACATCTATTTCCTGCTCCGTATTGTAATGGGAAAAACTGAATCTGACTGCACCCTGGCGTACCGTTCCCAGCGCCTTGTGAAGAAGCGGCGCACAGTGCGCTCCCGGGCGGACTGCAATTTCATAATCCTCCCACAGCCAGTCGCTAACCTCGCTGGAATCCAGCTTTCCAATATTTAAAGCCACAATTCCCACACGGCTTTCCGGATTCGGATTTCCATAAACAGTAACACCGGGAATCTCCCTGACCTGCTCCTCGAATCTTTTCCACAGACGCATTTCTTTTTCCCGTATGTTTTCCACAGTTTCCCCTTTAATATACTCAAGTGCTGCTTTCAGCCCTGCAATTCCGTGTACATTTAATGTCCCCGCCTCTAATGCCGTGGGCATTTTTCGTGGATGCTCTTCCAAAAAGCTCTGAACACCGCTCCCTCCTACTTTAAGAGGCGAAAGTTCAAGTCCTTCACGGACATAAATTCCTCCCGTTCCCTGTGGTCCAAGAAGCCCTTTATGCCCTGTAAAACAAAGAACATCTATCCCCTGCTCTTCCACCTGAATCGGCAGCACTCCTGCTGTCTGAGAGGCGTCCACAATAAGAAGAATCCCCCTCTTTTTTGCAAAAGAAGAAACTCTTTTTAAATCTGTAATATTTCCTGTTACATTAGAAGCATTTGTGATTACAATAGCCTTTGTATTTTCTTTACAGGATTTTTCCAGAAAGTCATAATCGATACGTCCTTCATTTTCTGGAAATCTTTTATCAAAAGGCACGATTGTAAGCTCCACACCTTCTTTCTCTTTTCTGTAAAGAGGACGAAGAACGGAATTGTGTTCACAGACTGTAGTAATCACATGATCTCCTTTATGAAACAACCCGTTAATGGCAATATTTAAGCTCTCTGTTGCATTACAGGTAAAGGCAATCTGTTCCGGATGAGAAGTTCCTAAAAGCTCTGCCAGAAGCTCTCTTGTTCTATAAACAATCCGGGCAGCTTGAAGAGTCGCACCATGAGCACCTCTCCCGGCATTTCCCACGGAAGAAATTGCTTTTGCTACTGCCTCTGCCACTTCCGGCGGTTTTCTCCCCGTTGTCGCAGCATTATCTAAATAAATCATGGTTTTACAATCAGTCCTGCCTGTGTCATCTTTTCCGCTATCACATACATATTGGTCACTTCTCCAACCTGAAGCTTATCAGAAATCCCATAAAAGTTCAGGCATGTCCCACAGGTAAGAATTTCAACACCCTGAGCTGCAAGAGATTTTAAATCTTCCAATGCCGGAGAACCCTCACAAGTAAGAGCTGCTCCTCCATTATAAAATAACATGGTTTTTGGCAATGACTCCTGCTGATTTAAGGCATAGATAAATCCCTTCATTAATGTTTTTCCGAGCTCCTCGCTGCCTTCTCCCATTTTATCAGAAGCGATTACGACTACCACATTTCTTCTGCTGTCCGGCACACACGCCGCCACATCTGCCTCAAAAGCAGGTATTTCATGAGCTGTTTTGTCAGTTCCGTCTCCTACTGTAAAGGTAACCTTGTATCTGTTTTCTTTCAGCTTTTCTGATTTCACTGCACATCCTCTGTTATTGCCAAGTTTCATTAAATTCTGCACAGCAATTTCATTATCTACTACAGTTTCTACTGTTCCAAAACCATTTAATTCATTCAGAGCCTTCTGTGTTTTTACTACCGGAATCGGGCAGGCGTCACCCACTGCATTTACTTTGATCATATCTATCCCTCCTGATAAAATATATAAATAAACTATACCAAAAAATCCCCGAACATTCAATGTCCGGGGATTTCCTCGATAAATCTTACTTTAACCCAAATTCTTTTTTTGCTGCTTCCTGCTGGAACTTATCTCTTTCCGGATAAGCGGTATTTACTGTGCTCTCAGATTTTCCTTCATGCCACCACATAAAAGAGCCACTGTTTTCTTCCGTACATGTTTCCCATTCTGCAAGACCTTCTCCATTTGGATTGCCTGTTTTTACAAAATTGGCAATATAAGAAGACATCTCATCTGCAAGCGCATGATCAGCTTCTGTCCACTGTCTCTGTCCTTCTACATCCCTCATAGAATTAAATGTATACCAGAGCTCAGAAGAATGGAAAGAGCCATAAAAATCTTCATCTCTGTCCACATCCTTATGAGGAGGCAGATTCTGATTAAAATAATATACATAAATATCAGAATCACTGCTCTTGCTTACTTCTTCTGCAGAAACTACATATTTTGCAAAAGAAGCATCGCTTCTTGAACGCAGATATGTACGATATGCATCCTCTTCTGTTTCCGCACTGTACGCTTCCTCGTATCCTTCTCCGTATTTTTCTTTCATAGAAGAATCAAACTCTTCCGGCGTCATAGTCCCTGCCGGATCTCCTGTAAGAGAAGTCTGTTCATCGGAAGTTCCGCCCATCATAATATTAATATCATCCAGTGCGCCTTCTCTTGAAAGATCTACAGACTCTTCTGTAAATACATAATCGTCAATTACAAATTTAGAGCTTGCCTTTGTAATCGCATCGTATAAAGTAAGTGTATCATCTTCTGCAGATTTTGTATCCATGTAGTACTGCGCGTCATGAGAACGGAGCTCTTTTACCAGCTCTTCCGATGTTGTCTCCTCAGGAAGTCCCATAGCTTTTTTCACGGTTGCTTCTGCTTCTGTCTGAACGGTTTCCATATCTTCAAAAACAGGTGTGCCTTCTTGAGAAAGAAGTCCGGAAAAACCACTTTGAATAATTGCATTCTGGAATAATCCTTCTGCAAGAGGCGTACGAAGGAGCGCTGTTACATTCTTTGCACCTGCTGACTGACCGGAAATAGTTACCTTGCCCGGATCTCCTCCAAACTCTCCAATATTTTTCTGTACCCACTCTAATCCTTTGATCAAATCCAGTATCGCATAATTTCCTGAACTGCCATTTTCATTTTCTGCTGATAATCCCGGAAGCGTCAAAAATCCGTACATACTGAGACGATACTGTATACTTACAACAACAATACCTTTTTCTGCTAATTTGGACGCATTAAATTCCATTTCAGACGCATGTCCGTGGTTATTTCCGCCTCCATGAACATATACAAGAACCGGCAGCTTCTCTTCTTTCGATTTTGCCGGCGTATATACATTTAAGTTTAAACCTTTTTCACTTATTGGAGGATTATAGGAATCATCAAAATAAAACTCATCCCCCCAGAATCCGCCTACCGGATTTAATTCTGCCGCACTTTTCTGCATTGCCTGATCCCCCCAGGTATCGCAGACTTTTACATCATCCCAGCTTTCCACATCCTGTGGAGCCTTCCAGCGGTTTTCTCCTGAAGTATCTGCTGCATACGGAATTCCCTTAAATACCTGTACCCCTTCGGTATCGGAAGGTACTCCCTGCACCTGTCCTCCTTCTATTGTAATCGCTTCTGCTGCCTCTGCAAAAACTGCTGTACTCCCTGCGGATGTTGCTGCCAGAAGAGCCGCTATCCCCAATGCCAAAATACGTTTTTTGTTGCCCATAAAAATTCCTCCTTTTCCAGTAAATTCTATAAATTCAGCATAACAAAGAAAAGAGATATTAACTATGGCAAAATATCAAAACCAGTAGCAAATATCCCCTGTCTTTATAATAAAAAACCAAACTTCTCAAAAAATTTCCAAGAATTTAACTTAATCTTTCCGGAAATGAAAAATTAATATATAATCCGCCTGTTTCTATGCCTTTTGCAAAAAGCTCATACTGATTTCCAAACAGATATGCCATACGTATTCTTATGTTATAAATTCCAATATGCTCTCCATCCGGATTATTTCTTGGCTCTTCATAAAAATATTCTTGAATTTTCTCAGGGTCCATACCGGTCCCATTGTCCCACACTTCTGTTTCAATTCTCTTATCACTCCGCCGTATATGGATATGTATTTCACCCGGTATAAGCTTTCCGTTTTTATCTCGGTTCAGAAGAATTCCATGTTTAATAGAATTTTCCACAAGCGGCTGAAGCATATTTTTAGGATATAATAAATCCTCACATCCCTCTTCTACCGTAAAAAACATAGTAAGCTCATTGCTGCAAAGATAACGCTGAATCGTAATATAGTTTTCCATCTGCTGCTTTTCCTTTTTCAGCGTATCAAATGCCTGAAGCCCGCTGCTCTTCAACCGATCCTTCAGCATTCCGATCAGGGCTCTGTTCAATATCATAATATCATCCGTCTGATTCAGCTCCGCCAGATACGTAATTGTATACAGTGTGTTATAAATAAAATGCGGATCAATCTGAGACACCATCAGACTGTACTCTATCTGTTTCTTTGTTTCTTCCTGGTTTTTCAGCTTATCCATCATTTTATAAAATGTATCTGCCAGAATCCCCACTTCATCCTGACTCTGGATTTTAGGCAAAATCGGATGTTCATAATCCCGTATATTCTTCATCTGCCCTGCCAGAAGCTCCAGCTTATAAAAGCTGCGCCTTAAAATCAGAACAATCAAAAACAGAAGAAGCACTGCAAAAGAGATAAGAATAAATGAAAAACAATGAATCCAGTTTTGATAAGGCTGTAAAAAATTCTTCTTTGACAAAGCTGCTGCAATTTTAAGCTGCTCTATCTTATAGGAACTGCGTATTCCGATTATAACACCTCTGTCTGCTTCCAGAATTTTTACAGCATTCTGATTTTCACTGAATAATTTTTTTCTGTCAGACAGAGAAATCTTCTCTATCACGCTCTGACTTTTATTTTTAAACAAAATTTCATCCTTATATCCAATCAGCGTATAATCTCTGATTCCATCTTCTCTGAAATCTGAAAAAACCGCACGAAAATCCGAAAATGGCTCTATAAGAAAAAGTAAAACCTCATGACCCTCTAATTCTTTTTTTATAACAAGAGAAATAAATTCCTCTGTCTTCTCTGTTTTCTCAAAAACAGGCGAATAACATCTGATAAGCTCTCCCGGATATTCCTCTTCTATTTCTTTCATTTTCCCTTTTAAATTTTTACACCATTCTGACTGAAAAAGAACCTCTTTATAATCTTCCATTCCCTCTCTGCATGCAGACAGCTCCGAATCCCAATCCACCATGAGAACCGCATTTCTTGTAGACTTTATGGAACCTGGCTCTTTCTTTCCAAGCTTTTCTTCTTTCAAAAGTTCCTGAAACTTTCTGTTTTCTCCTTTTTCTGCCAGAACAACAACCTCTTCCTTAAAATCAGAGTCTCTGAAAAATCTTAATAAGTACTGACAATTCTGATGAAGAAGGTAACTTGTCCTGGTAGAAACAGATTCTGTCAGCACAGACAGATCCTGCTTCATTCTCGGATTTAAAAAATGATACAGAAGCTCCGGCATAAGACAATTCACGGCTATGAGAAGAACAAGCGTCACACCGCAGATTGCAAAAAAACATTTTTTTATCAGCGTTAAATGCCGCAGTTTTTCTTTTAATTTCTTCCCCATCCCTATTTTCCTCTTTTCATTTTTTCATAATACTCCTGCGGAGATAATCCATATGTTTTCTTAAACACCTTTGCCCAGTAAGATGCAGAATTATACCCTGTCTTCGATGCTATCTCCCCCATTTTACTTTCTCCGTTCTCCAAAAACTCCTTCGTTTTTTCCATTCTCACCTTTGTAAGAAATTTTCCCGCAGTTTCTTTCTGTTCTTTCTTAAAAAGATCATTCAGCCAGTTCACGCTGACTCCTGCTTTTTTTGCCACATCCTCTACACTTAAAAAAGGATTTCCGTATTCTTTATAAATAAAATCTTCCGCAGTCTGAAGTACATAATAATCCGACACTGCTTTCGGACTTATATACTCCTCGGCCAGTTTACACTTGCTTTTTATCCACCTTATCATTCTTTTTACTGTACACAAATATAAAATTTCTTCGTTATAAATTTCTTTAATTTTATCTCCCGGTACTATGTTCTCTATCGCCGTCAGGATATCTGTGACAAGTTCTTTAAAATATTCAAAATCATAACTGTACAGCACCGGTCGAAACAGCTCGTCTATCTTTTCTGCTATATCGGTTTCTTCTCCGGAAAATAAGTCCTCTCCTTTAATTTTCTGCATTTTCCGGCATATCTCCGGTTTCTCATACATATCTGAAAACATGAAGACTTTCATTCCCTCAAAATAACGCTGTTCAAAAATATATTTACTCTTTTCATATTCCTGTCTGCATTGCCATAAAGATAACTTTTCCCCCAAAAAATAAACAGAAAATGACAGGTCATATTCTTCATAAAGAAGTTTCTGAATAAATCTTCCTGTCTGTTCCGGCGATGATTCCTGACTTAAGAGACAGATCCACTGAAAACAGGATACTCTGAAAAGAAGCATTCTGCCGTCTGTTCTTTCTTTCAGTCGAGGAATCAGCTCCTTATAGTCTGCCTCCTTTTCATAAACTCCGGATTTTCCGGATAAAAACTCAGGAACATGGTCCTGTTCAAAAATGAGACAAGCATACTGCTTTTCTTCGTATTCTGAAAAATAAACATCGTCCAGCTCTTCTATTTCTGTCTGAAACAGCGTACGGATATGACTTGTTAATACCTTATTCTGCTTTTCTTTCTTTTTGTCCATATCCTCTTTTATTTCCCGCAGTTTTTTTTCAAGAAGTGCACGATCCAGCTCCTGCTTTAAAATATATTCTCTTACATTCAAATCAATTGCTGACCTTGCATAATCGAACTCATCATAACTGGATAAAAATATAACAACTGTATCCTGCCTCTTTTCTTTTATTTTTCCGGCAAGCTCTATTCCGCTTAGCCCCGGCATCTGCACATCTGTAATAACCAGATCCGGAGAATATTTGCAAAACTCTTCCCATGCTTCAATCCCGTCAATAGCCGACGAAACCAGAGTGAAGCCAAAATCTTCCCATTTTATCATATTTACAAAATGAGCAAGAGCGAATTTATTATCGTCTGCAAGCATGACCTTGTACATATAATTTCTCCTTTATCTATTCTTCTGATTCGCCTATTGTTATCAGTATAAAACATATTTTTTACAAATCAAGCCAAAAAAAGTCCACTGCCTTATATAAGACAATGGACTTTTTGTAAACTCTTCTTTTTTAGAAATCAACTTCTGTTCCGTAGTATACACATGTAAACAGTTTTTCCATTTCAGCCGGAGTAATTGCTCTCGGGTTAGATCCTGTACAAGCATCTCCTACTGCTAATTCTGCAATTTTTGCGATTTTCTCTTTGAACTCATCTTCCTGGATTCCAAAGTCTTTCAGAGTTTTCGGAATGTTTAATTTCACATTGAATTCATCGATTTTTTCACAAAGGCTGTTAACAAGAGCCTGCTCAGATGTTCCACTTAATCCCATTCTTCTTGCGATTTCAGCGTAGCGGCTTGCTGCTTCTTTATTCTTTGCATTGTATCTGATTACATATGGAAGGTAAATTGCATTTGCACATCCATGAGGAATATGACCTGTAGAGAATGCTGCACCTGTCTTATGCGCCATAGAATGTACAATACCAAGCAGTGCGTTGGAGAAGGACATTCCTGCAAGACACTGTGCGTAGTGCATCTGCTCTCTTGCATTCTGGTTTCCTGCAAAAGAAGCCGGAAGATAATCAAGAACCATCTCGATTGCCTGAAGAGCAAGCGGGTCTGTAAATGCACAGTGAAGTGTAGATACATACGCCTCAATTGCATGTGTAAGTGCGTCCATTCCTGTATAAGCAACCTGTTTTGCAGGAAGTGCTTCTACAAGCTCCGGATCTACGATTGCTACATCTGGTGTAATGTTAAAATCTGCAAGCGGATATTTAATTCCTTTTGCATAATCTGTAATAACAGAGAAAGCTGTAACCTCAGTTGCTGTACCGGAAGTAGTCGGGATTGCAGCAAATTTTGCTTTCTGTCTCAGCTCCGGAAAACCAAACGGTACAATCAGATCTTCAAATTTTATTTCCGGGTATTCATAGAATGCCCACATAGCTTTCGCTGCATCAATTGGAGATCCGCCACCCATAGACACGATCCAGTCAGGCTGGAAATCCTGCATAACTTTAGCGCCTTTCATAACAGTCTCAACAGATGGATCCGGCTCTACACCTTCAAATACTTCTACTTCCATTCCGCCTTCTTTCAAATAATTCACTGCCTTATCAAGAAAGCCCTGTCTCTTCATAGATCCGCCGCCTACTACAAGAACGGCTTTTTTTCCTTTTAAGTTCTTTAACTCCGCCAGACATCCTTTTCCGTGATAAATATCTCTAGGTAATGTAAATCTTGCCATAGTACGTCACTCCTTTTCTATTGTTTCCTGGTTCAGGAAAATTCATTTGATCCTAATTGTTATTTTCTTAACAATTACACTATAACATTGTTAATCTTTTAACTCAACACTTTTCTATCATATTTTTGTACTTATTTTCATACAATTCCGGTTCTGTTTTATCAGTATTTAGGAAGCTCCTTTGGCGCATTGCTCACCTCAATTGCCTGTACCACACTTGTATCTTTTCTCACAAGAATCTCTACCCGGTCAAGGGAACTTTCCAGTCCTTCTATTGTGTAATATTCAAACATATCGGACTCTTCAAATTTATATGTCACACCTTCCAGCGCTTTCTCAAGCTCTGCTTTCGTCATGCCGCGTGTAATTCCCTTCTGAACAGTAATCGGCATATTGGTTGAATTGTCGTCTCCTTTTACAGATGTAACAAAGCAGTTTCGAATTGTAGTGGCATTCGCTCCATAATTCTGAGCAATAGCTCTTAATTCCTGATTATTCTTCATAAGAGCAACCCAGCCGAAATCTTTTCCCTTTACCGTCATATCAGACTGGTCTTCTTTTACTGTCCAGCCGTTTTTCTCAAATTCGGAAACAGGAGCCGGCATCTGATACAGCGCACCGTCATATTCTACAATAAATTTTGCAAAATCATCTCCCAGTTCTGCTGGTGCCCGGTAGCTTTTTACTTCCTCAGTTACTTCATCACTCACCTGTGATGCAGCCTGTGCCTGATCCGCTTCGCTTGCTGTGGCGATCATATTTCTTATATCCACTTTACTGACTGTATTTGTCTCTTTATCCACCTGGATTTCCACATTCTGGTACATATCGTATTCATAACTGAGTGATGTGTACATCTCTCCGTCATATACTCTGCTTGGCTCGCCATATGCTGCTTTCACATCCTCAAGAGTAGATACTCCAAATTCAATTCCCTTGGGAAGCTTTACACTGAGAGCACTGTCCTTCATCATATAAGAATCCACCGAAAAACCACCTACCTGGCATTCTGAAAAAGGAACTGTATTCATACCAAGATTAAATATAGTAGCATACAGCTTTGAGGAATCCTTCTTAAAAGTTTCTGCTGTTGTATACTGCTCCGGCTCCATCGTCTGCGCAGCATCTCCATCGTAAATCCAGCCTTTTGCCGTAAACTCCTCAAAAGACATGGGAAACTGATAAATTTCCCCATCGATTTCTGCCTGAAAACTGTAAATATCATCAGAAAGCGCCTGGGTTTCATTTGTCGTTTCTGTCGCTGCTTCTTTCGTTTCTGCCGCTGCTTCTTCTGCCATAACCCCTGCTGCCGGCATGATACAAAGCAATCCTGTTATCAATCCCACCAATACTTTTTTCATTCACTGTCCTCCTTAATCTTTATATTTCTTAACGATAGAAGGATTATAGCACATGCCCCAAAACATTACCATATTTTACTTTTCTATTTCTTTTATTTTGTATATATTGTACAAAATCAGAACAGCGCCTCATTCTCGGATGCTGTCCTTATTTTTTATCTTACTGCTTTTATTTATCTCCAACCATCGAAAAACCGCATTCCAGATTCAGATAAAATTCCATTTTCCCAATCCTCCAGAATATTTCCCTCTCCTGACGGTTGCTCCTGTGCGCTTTCGTCCGCGCTCTCGTCCTCGTTTTCGTCAGCGCTCTCATCTTTGCTTTCTGACTTCTCTTTATTTTCATTTTTTCCCAGTGTAACGGTCACTGTTTTTTCCGTATAGCTTTCTCCATCCGGAACCTGAAGAACAACTTCTACTTCTTCTCCCGGCTCATAATACTGAAGATAATTTACAAGCTGATCTATGCTTACTACAGATTTTCCGGCAAACTCCGTAATAATGGAATTTACTTTGATTCCGGCTTCTTCTGCCGGACCGCCTTCTGTAACTTCTCCTACAAAGACGCCCTGAGGAATACCATAAACCTGACCTTCCTCACTTACTGTTCTTCCGGAAATTCCAAGAACACCGTTTTCACCCTCTTCCAGCTTCTCTCTCGGTTCCTCATTCATAAGGTTCTCCAGAATATCGGAAACATCAGAAACTGCAATGGCATATCCCATGCCTTCCACTTCTGTGGATGCAAGCTTTGCAGAGTTAATTCCTACAACCTCGCCTTTCATATTAAGAAGTGCTCCGCCGCTGTTTCCCGGGTTAATCGCCGCATCTGTCTGAATCAGGTTGACACCGTTTCTGTTGTCATCTTCATCAGAAGAGAACGAACCGGATGTAGAATCCATTTTTCTGTTTTTTGCACTTACAATACCTGTTGTAACAGACTGTCCATAACCAAGTGCATTACCAATAGCAATTACCTGCTCCCCTACAACAAGATCATCGGAGCTTCCAATCGTTGCTATAGAAATCTGATCCATAGTATCATCAGAAATATCTTCCAGAGGAATACTTACAACTGCAAGATCTTTATTTTCTTCATATCCTTTTACAGTTCCCTCATATGAATTGTTGTCAATAAAACTTACTGAAAGCGTATCTGCACCTTCCACAACGTGATAATTTGTTGCGATCAGAAGCTCCTCATCATTTTTTCCGATAATGATTCCGGAACCGCTTCCCTCAACCTCTTCTTCCTGAGAAGGAGCGTATCCGCCGTACATTCCAAACATTCCGTAGTAATTCTGAACTTCCTGAATGGATTTTGTTGTAATAGAAACTACAGATGGCATCGCTTCTGCTGCAATATCAGAAACATCAAGGCTTCCCTTTGTCTCTGTTTCTTTTTTCTCCTCTGTATTCTTTTTCTCTTTTGACTTCTTTTCACTCTTAGTCATGGTCAGCGTTGTTTTATCTGATGAAGCGGAAACATTCTGGACTCCCTCTGTAAAATAAGAAATTCCATTATATCCGCCTAATAAAAGACCTCCTGCAAGAGCTGCGCAAAGCGTGACCTTCACACTCTTTTTTGCCATTTTTTTGATTGTATTTTTATTAATATTACTCATTTATATTCCCTCCTTGACTTCTTTCAAGAATCTCTGTTTCTTTCCTTTTATGGCTCTTAGTATAAAAATAATTTGTGTTTACTTTGTGGGAAAAATGTGTATTATTTGTTAAAACATGATATGATATTAAAAAAAAGTTGAGGTGTACGCTTATGAATTCACTTAAATCACTGAAACCTGCTTCTGTTTTTCATTACTTTGAGGAAATCTGTTCTATCCCCCACACTTCCCATCACGAAAAACAGTTAAGCGATTACTGTGTCCGGTTCGCAAAAGAACACGGTCTGCACTGCACCCAGGACGCTATGGGAAACCTTATTATCTTTGCGCCTGCATCCCCCGGATACGAGCAAAAAGAAGCCGTTATTCTTCAGGGGCATCTTGATATGGTAGGCGTTAAGACAGATGACTGCGATCTAAACCTTGAAACAGACGGACTCCGCCTTATGATAGACGGAGAATATCTCACAGCAGAAGGAACAACTCTCGGCGGAGACGACGGGATTGCAGTCGCATACGCGCTTGCGCTCCTCGATGACAAAGACATTCCTCACCCGCCTCTCGAAGTAATTCTTACTGTATGTGAAGAAGTCGGGCTTCTGGGCGCATCTGCCATGAACTTATCTGAATGCAAAGGCAGAAGACTCATTAATATCGATTCGGAAGAAGAAGGTATCCTCACAGTGGGCTGTGCCGGAGGACGCCGTGCCGCCTGCCAGATTCCTGTAGAAAGAAATACGCAGACAGGCATTCTCTGCCATATCCGTTTTTCCGGACTTCTGGGAGGACATTCCGGACTGGAAATTCATAAAAAGCGCGGAAATGGAATTGAACTTCTCGGACGTTTCCTTCTTTTCCTGAAAAAAGAAACAGACTATGCCCTTATTTCCATGTCGGGAGGAATAAAAGAAAATGCAATCCCAAAAGACTCCCGGGCATCTGTCCTGATCCCTGAGGAAAATCTCTCCTGCGCAAAAAAAGCCGCGGAAACTTTCCTTTCTTATATAAAGACGGAATATGGCGCGACAGATCCTGATATTCGTCTGGAACTTACAGAATCAACAATAACAACGGAAGCTGCACTCACAGAAAAATCTCTTCATTCCGTACTTACAGCCCTCACGTTTATTCCCTGCGGAGTGCAGGCTATGAGCGCAGACATTCCGGATACTGTAGAAACTTCCCTGAACCTGGGTATCATGGAGCTTGCAGAAGAAGAACTGATGCTGCGTCTTTCCATAAGAAGTTCTGTTTCCTCTTCTAAAGAAACCCTTGCCGAAAAAATCTCCCTTCTTGTAAAGACCCTCGGCGGTCATACAGAATTTCAGGGCGACTACCCTGCATGGCCATATGCAAAGGAATCTCCCCTTCGAGACTGCTGTGTTAATGTTTTTGAAGAGCTGTATGGAAAAGCCCCGCTTCTTCAGACCATTCATGCAGGACTTGAATGCGGAATCCTTTCCAGCAAAATCCCCGGTCTGGACTGCATCTCCTTCGGTCCGAATCAGCTTGATGTACACACACCTGACGAAAAACTCCATATTCCTTCCGTAGAAAGAGTATGGAAATATTTAAAAGCGGTTCTTAAAGCACTTTAAAACAGAATTTTACATTCAAATATAGCGAATTTTCCCAGGTTCAATACCACGGATACCAAGACCCGGTTCATCTGAAACGGTAATTATCTTTTCATCAAAGACAGCACCGCCAAGAATCGGGTCTTCTTTACAGAGAACCGGTCCGTCAAGATCGATTTTTGTAATAATTTTCTTGGCACATGCAAGATGAACCGCTGCGTTAACACTGATTTTAGCCTCAAGCATACAGCCAATCATACACTCCACACCGTAAATTTCCGCTGCGGAAACAATTTTCAATGCATTGTAAAGACCGCCGCACTTCATCAGTTTAATGTTTACCAGATCGGCAGCTCTCATTTCCATAATCTTTACTGCATCCTCAGGAGAAAATACACTTTCATCTGCAAGAACCGGCACATAAGAACGTTCTGTTACGTACTTCATTCCCTCAAAATCATGCGCTTTTACCGGCTGCTCTACAAATTCAATGTCTAATCCCTTCTCCTGCATTCCGTTCAAAATCCGGACTGCCTCTTTTGGTGTCCACCCCTGATTTGCATCAATTCGGATTTTCGTTTCCGCCGGAACAACCTGGCGGATTGCTGACAGCCTTGAAATATCCTTCTCCGGCTCTTTTCCCACCTTTACTTTTAAACAGTCATATCCTCTCCGGATCGCATCTTCTGCATCTCTCGCCATTTCATCAGGCTCATTTACGCTGATTGTAATATCTGTAACAATAGATTTTCTTGCGCCTCCCATTAATTTATAAACAGGAATTTTATAAAGCTGTCCGTATAAATCCCACAGCGCCATATCTACAGCTGCCTTCGCGCTTGTATTTTTCAAAATGCAGGAATTCAACACCTTCATCAGGTCCTCAAAGTCATCTACATCTCTGCCTATAAGAGAAGGTGCGATATGATCTTTGATCGCTCCTATAATAGCACCAGTCGTATCACCTGTGATTACTCCTGTTGGCGGTGCTTCTCCATATCCCACCTCTCCTGAATCCGTATGGATTTCAACAACAACATCTTCTACGCTGTTCACAGAACGAAGCGCAGTTTTAAAAGGAACACGAAGCGGTACGGAAATCAGCCCCATGCGAATATCAGTAATTTTCATATTTTTTTACCTGCCTTTTCTTTAATTTTGTAAAAAGTATTTGCCAGCCGCAAGAACTAATGGTATTATTGTATATAAACATGCATGATTTGTAAAGAAAATTGTGCTAAACAACAAGGAAAGGGAAGAGTAACATGATTACAAACGGATTTACCTACGTAGCAGTTTTAATTTTTATTGCTGCTCTCCTCGTGTGGCTGCAAAAGTACACAAAATCAAAGTTTTTTGATTATGCGCCTCCAATTGTTTTACTGTATCTTATCACTATGATCTTCTGCACTTTAAATGTATGGGATCTGGAGGCAACAAAACCTGCCTACTCCGCTTTAAAGAACAATATTTTGTTCGCCATGATTTTCCTGATGCTCCTTCGCTGTGACATCCGAAAAATCTTCAAGCTTGGACCAAAAATGCTTGGCGGCTTCTTCTGTGCTTCCATTACAATTTCTCTCGGCTTTATTATCACTTACGCAATTCTCCACGGACCTCTTGGAGAAGGTGCATGGAAAGCCCTCGGCGCTCTCTGCGGAAGCTGGATGGGCGGATCCGGAAATATGATCGCCGTTCAGGCAGCACTGGATATTGGAGAGGCAGATATGGCATATGCTCTTGTCGTGGATTCTATCGACTATTCCATCTGGGTTATGTTCCTTCTGTGGGCAATTAACCTGGCGCCAAAATTCAACAAATGGGTAAAAGCAAACACAAAAACACTTGACGAAGTTTCAAAACGTCTGGAAGACAATGCGAAAGCAAATGATAGTTCTATTACATTTGTAAACATTATTTTCCTTCTCGGTCTTTCTCTCGTTGTTTCTGCTCTTGGACAGAATATAGGAACAACTCTTAACGGAGCGCTCCCATTCCTGGATACTTCCACATGGACAGTTCTTTTCATCACTCTTGCAGGACTTGTCGGCGCTTTGACACCTGTTGGAAAAATGGCAGGAACAACAGAGCTTTCCAATGTTATGCTTTATTCTGTAGTTGCTCTTCTTGCCTCACGTGCAAGCTTCCTTGAGCTTACAGACGCTCCTGTATGGATCATTGCAGGATTTATGATTCTTGGTATCCACGGCATCCTTATGGTTCTCTGTGCCAAGATCTTCAAACTGGATATGTTTACCTGCGGCGTTGCCTCTCTTGCAAATATAGGCGGTTCCGCTTCTGCCCCAATTCTTGCCGGCGCATACAGCGGCGCCCTCGTTCCTGTTGGTGTACTTATGGCACTTATGGGATATGTCATCGGAACAGGCGGCGGATTGATTGTAGCAAATATTATGTCCCTGTTCGGATAGAAACTCTATAAAGTGGCTCACGCCGCAAACCGCAGGAAATCACTAAAAAACGTACAGACTCTTATCATCAGAGCTTGTACGTTTTTTTTATATCCTCTTTCAAATTCTCACTATCTTTTTTCAAAAGATATGTTATACTGTACTAAAATTATATAGAAAGGAATTTACAATATGCAGTATATGATTTCTTTTTTGGAAGGAATTATCACGTTTATTTCTCCCTGTCTCCTTCCAATGCTCCCCATATACATCTCCTATTTTGCAGGAGGCGGTGAGCGCAGTACAAAAAAAACAATGAAATGCGCCCTCGGTTTTATTCTTGGTTTTACTATCGTATTTGTCTCTATGGGCGCTCTTGCAGGAACGATCGGAAGCTTCTTAAAATCACATCAGCAGACAGTCAATATTGTCTCCGGTGTCATCGTGATTTTATTCGGGCTGAATTTTCTCGGTATTCTGAAAATCAACCTTTTTCACGGAGCAAAGAGAAGCGTAGATACCACAGATCTTGGCTTTTTCACTTCCGCCTTATTCGGAATTATTTTTTCCGTTGGCTGGACTCCATGTGTCGGCGCATTCCTGGGCTCAGCTCTCATGCTCGCCTCACAGCAGGGACACGTTCTCACAGGAATGACCATGCTTTTATGTTACTCCCTCGGTCTTGGAATTCCCTTTATTATCAGTGCCCTTCTCATTGATAAATTAAAAAGCACCTTCGCTTTTATCAAGCGGAATTATCGCATCATCAATACGATCTGCGGCGGATTTTTAATTGTCATTGGTATTCTTATGGCAACCGGCACTATGGGACGTTTCCTGGCACTGTTAAGCTGATCTAAAAAGGAGGCATTATGAAAAAAAATAAAACCTTTATATTACTTGCTGTACTTCTTGTTATTTTAATCGGAGGCGCCGGTTTCTTTTATAACAAACTGAGCAGCGCCTACAAAACCGACACTCTTACGGAAACCTCTCCGTCATCGAAAAACAAAGAGGATTCACAGCCGGAAGAAAATAACGAAAAGGCAGAAATCGAAGAAGACGCACAGACTTCTGACACAGAAGAGTCTGACTCCTCTCATGATTCTCAGGCAGAAGCCAACGGAGACGATTCCCGGACATCTTCTGAAGAGACAGATTCCGGCGAAAATGCCGCAGAAACGGCTCCTGATTTTACTATGACAGACGCTTCCGGCGAGGAAGTAAAGCTTTCCGATTTCTTCGGCAAACCGGTTGTCCTTAATTTCTGGGCAAGCTGGTGCGGTCCCTGCAAAAGCGAGATGCCGCATTTTGAAGAAGCTTATCAGAAATATGGAGAGGATATAAATTTCGTAATTGTAAACCTCACAGACGGATCAAGAGAGACGGTTGAAACGGCATCTGCATTTATCGAAGAACAGGGATATACCTTCCCCGTATACTTTGACACCAGCACAGAAGGAGCTATGACATACGGAACGTATTCTATTCCCGTCACTTATTTTATCGGAGCAGACGGCGTTCCTGTTGCACAGGCAAACGGCGCGCTTGACGCTGCCACCCTTCAAAAAGGACTGGATATGATCCAATAATATATCTTAAGGCAATAGGAGCGCGAATGCGCTCCTATTTGCTTTTACATTTTTCGTTCTTAAAACCTGTATTTTACACCCCTTCATTTCCCATTCCTCTTATCCTTCCCCGTTTTATATCTTTCCATTTCACGTTTTGCATATTTTGTTTTTATATGCATAATAATTCATTGCATTCTTTTTCTCTCTTAATTCCTTTTTCTTATTTATATTATTATTCATCTTTTTCGTTGACTATGTATATTCATCGTGTTACCATAGTGTAAACTTTTAGTTCATACCATTCGAGGAGGTATTATGTTCAATCCAATACTGAATACATTCATAAGCGTCATAGATTGCGGCAGTTTTACAAAAGCAGCCGAACAGCTAAATATATCTACAACAGCCATTATGAAGCAGATGAATACACTGGAAAAGCATCTGAATTTGAAATTGATAGATAGAACGCCAACAGGCGTAAGATATACACAGGCAGGAAAAATCATATACAGAGATGCAAAATTCATCATAGATTACTCAAAAAAATCCATCACCGAAGCCACAACAGCAGCCTCCGATGATGGAGTGATTTTCCGGGTGGGAGATTCCAGATTCTCGCCCGCCAGAGCATTTATGGATTTGTGGTACGAAATAAACCCCCATTTTCCGGGAAGCAAGCTTCAACTGGTATCTTTCGAAGACGATCCGCAGCGTCTTCTGCCAGAAGCAATAAAAACTGGAGAAAAATTCGATTTTCTGATCCGTATTTGCGATTCAGAAGGACAGCCTTCCGACTGCCGCTGTCTTCCCATCGGAAATTACAAAGAAATGATTGCCGTGCCAAAGAATCACCCTCTGGCGGCAAAAGAAATGCTTCATATAGAAGATTTATATGGAAAAACCCTCATGATAATGTCTCAGGGCATTTCCTCTGTACATGATAAAATCCGCGAAGATTTCCAAAAAAATCATCCGCAGATTTTCCTCAACGATATTCCTCACAACTATAATTTATCTGTGTTTCAGCGCTGTATCAATACAAAAAGCGCCCTTCTTATCCCGGAGTGCTGGAAAAATATCCATCCGGACATAATCTCTCTCCCTGTTTACTGGGATTATACTGTTCCATACGGTATTCTTTATAGCTCAAACCCTTCCGAAAGTGTTTTGAACTTTATAAAAGCAGCAGAAAATCTCCTATCCTGATGGGGATTTTCTGTTACATTTCTTCCGTTACTACATCATTCACAATATCATGTGCGTCTTCTAACGCATCTAATGCCTCTGTCAGAACATCTGTTTTCTCATTTTCTTCTTTATCATACTCTTCCAGAAGCTCTGCCAGATTATTTTTTACCTCTTCCAGATTATCCAAGATTTCTTTTAACCGTTCTTCTTTCCCTTTTTCAGAAGAAAGCTTTATTACTTTTCCCATTTTCTTATCCTCTCACTTTATATTTCTACTTTTTCAAATCTATATTTTTGCTTTATATCCGGGTATTTTTCCCGATCTACTTCACTCATAAACATCCCGTATGGTCTTGCGCATATTTTAAAAGGAGCATATAACCCCTGGTAAATCACAAGGTTCTCCCCTGTCTCTGTATGAGAGGCAAATGCCAGCACCTTATATAAATATTCTGATGTATCCGCAGATACCCACTCTCTCTTAAAATGCCTTACAATATCTCCCACACAAATATCTCTTTTTTCTACTATCTCTTCCTTTATTTCCGGTTCTGTATCTAATTCCACATATTCTTCTTTATCCAAAGACACCGGAACACCGGATTTTCCTATAATATGTACTCCTCCATACCAGGTTCCTGTAACCTCACAAATATCTCCTACTTGATATTCTAAGGTATATTCATCATTTTTCTTTATTATTCTTACTTTACTCATATTTCACCTTTCACTTTATCACTATACTCATTTCATGCCAGGCTTCTCCACCCCACTGAGATATGCCAATACCATGATCCATAAATCCAAACTTCTTATACATCTCTACTTTTTCTTCTACGCAGGTCAATATCAGTTTTTTCCTGTCTTTTTCTTTTTCTCTTCGGATATATTCTTCCACCAGTGTTCTTGCAAGCCCTCTTCCTCTATGTTCCGGAAGGACATCAAGGCCAAGAAGCATAATATTTTCTCCTGACGGATTATGAACCTCTGCATCTGTAAAAAAATCATCTGTCAAATGCATCTTCTCTGTTGCAAGCCCATTTAAAAATCCTGCTAAAAGGCCTGTTTTTTTATCCACCGCAACAAGAAACAACTCCGGCGCTTTCTTGACGCGCTGCTCCATATGTTCATAAGAACACGCCTCATTTGGCGGAAAACACCGTTTCTCTATCTCTGCCGCCTGAGGAATCTCATCCTGTTTTATATTTCTAAACTCATATTGTTCCCATAATATTTCCATAATACATTTTCACACCTTTTTACTTTTCTTAATTGTTTCACGTGAAACATATAGCAAAAAAGTTCAAGACAATTCTCCTAAGCTCTCTCCCTCTTCTGCAATCAACACCCGTGCGGAAATCGAATCTACTGCCCGCGCTTAGGAGCTCGTCCTGGTACAGAAAACTACTTATATCCTATGTCAATCAAAGTCATTCAAAGCCTTGATTTTACTACTTTTTCTGTCAATTTTAGAAAAGATAAGAAAACCTGTTTTCATCTGAGGAATTACAGTTTGGATAGAAAAATGATGGATTTTCCACCATTAGGGTAAAGTCAACCTGTTCCTTCCAATTATAAATGATGACTACCATTACCTGACATTTTACAGTAATGATTATTTGGGTTTCTTATTAGATCTATGTCTATTATACCGTGCTTGCGATCAACTGTCGATGACAAATTGACCGCAAATGTATTATTTTTTCTTACGTTTACACTTTGTATCACAAAACTTCTACAGTTCAAATACTCGGAAATGTTTCTGAACAGATTCATATTTCCCTGTTTCGTAATTTAGTATTCTCCATACCGAATTTAATTGCTCATCCGTCAACAGAGCAACTTGATTGTCTTTATCCAGCCATGCAAAAATTATCTGTTCTGATTCTATCCAGGTTAAGTTTTTATCTTTCTTTATCTCATCAATATTGTCCTCATCATCAACGTTATACCAAAAGAGCGAATACGATGGTGACATTTTTAACCCCGATCCAAATAGCCAGGAAACTTCATAGTCACCACAAGAACAAATATGCATATCCTTCACATTGACAAATTTCAGGACCGCCCCTTCTTCATCCGTATCATATCGAAGATAGAGCATCAAATGATTCTTTTCAAAATCGTATTCTATATGAGTAATTCTATAATCATGAAATTCTGAGAATATACCTAAGAATTCCTTGAAATACTCTTCATCTTTAATTACTTTATACCAGCCTTGTGTTTTCATAATGTCTGCATGTAGCACAAGCATTCATGTAATGCAACAGGCAATTTCGTTGCTGTATGGCTACCTAAAATGAATTTTAAACAATAAAAACAAGACCTCCCATTATACTTTTCAGTATCTGAGAGGTCTGTATTTATAAAAAGTTTAATCGACTGACAGTCCAGTTTCATTTAACGCCAAAATGTTTTCTTTTACACATAGAATTTCTTTATTTGCTGTATATTCTCGCCTCATATGGTTGCAACCATTCGGACTCCGTTTCATGATAATTGCACAATACACATTTTTGATCAATTTTTTGAAACTTCAGCTTTTCATTTGTAAAATTTACGATCACCAGTAATCCTTTGCCGTTCACTTCTCTTTCATAGGCAATTAATCCCGGATATTCTTCGTACATCGGGCGAAACACTGCCTGTCTCACAATATCTGCATGGTCATGGTAACACTGAATCAAACACTTATAATAATTGTACAATGAATTCGGATCATTCACCTGACTCTGTGCATTGATTGTTCTATAATTATCATTGCATTTAATCCATGGCTTTCCACCCGTAAATCCTCCATTTTCAGAGTCATCCCACTGCATCGGCGTTCTTGCATTATCTCTTCCCAACTCTGAAAAGTATGCAAGTACTTCATCCGGATCTTTGCCCTGTCCGACCGCTTCCTCATAGGTTCTTTTTGCCCTTATATCATCCATATCATTAATATTCTTCCACTTGACATTAGTCATGCCAATTTCCTGTCCCTGATATATAAAAGGCGTTCCATATAAAAAGAAATAGATACTCGCCAGGGCCGATGCACTATAGAAACTAATATTTTCTCTTTCCAGAAATTTGTTTAGACACCGAGACTGATCATGATTTTCCAAGAAAATGGCACTCCAGCCAATTGTACTATTATGCGATACATGTGAAAAAATTTTTTTCTTCCACCGTTCTACCGCATGAATGCTTGATTTATCATTTTCCCCTTCCATATTTTCCCATCCAAAATCGAAAATCATGGAAAAGTAACCATTCTTTCCGGCATACCGTTCAAAAGCAGCATCGTCTACCCCCGGTGCTTCGGCAACTGTCATACAGTTATATTTATCAAAGCACTGTTCTTTCATCTCATCAAGGAATGTTCCTATTCCCTTATAATCCGTAAGTTTTTCAACCGGATATCGTTCCCCATCATTCGTAGGACGACTGGCAAAACTTAAGTCTTTTTTAATAAAGGTAATTGCATCGATACGAAAACCGGCGATTCCTTTTTCCAACCACCAGTTTATCATCTCATAAATTTTTTGACGCAGCTCTTTGCATTCCCAGTTCAGATCCGGCTGTTCCTTCGCAAACGTATGATAATACCATCTGTCATCCGGTAATCTCGACCAAACAGATCCGCCAAAATTGGATCGCCAGTTATTCGGTTCTTTATCATTCTCCGTTGTTCGGAAGTAAAAATAAGACGCTTCCTCACAATTAGGATCCTTCATTGCCTTCTGGAACCATTCATGCTGATCCGAACAATGATTGACCACCAGATCCAATATGATTTTAATCTTTCTTTTTTGAGCCTCCTTTATTAAATGCTCCATATCCTCGTTTGTTCCAAAGATTGGATTTACCTTGTAATAATCCGATATATCATATCCGTTATCCACAAGTGGAGAAGCGTACATCGGGCATATCCATAATACATCTACGCCTAGATTTTGGAGATAATCAAGTTTCCGGATAATTCCGTTAAAATCTCCGATTCCATCTCCGTTGCTATCCATAAAACTTTGCGGATAAATCTGATACACTACGGACTTTTTCCACCAATTGTTTTTCATTCACAAATTCCTCACCTTACTTTATTGCCCCTTCTGTAATACCTTTTACAATGTGTTTTTGACTAAACAAATAAAAGATAATAATAGGAGCCATGCACATAACCAATCCGGCAGAAGCCAAATCCCAACGTTTTGCAAATTGTCCAAAGAACAGATATGTTTTTAAAGGCAACGTCTGTAATCCCTGTTTATTAATAATCAGCGATGGTAATAAGAAGTCATTCCATGTTCCCATAACATTAATAACTGCAACCGTGACCATAATCGTTTTCATCAAAGGAAGCACGATCGAAATAAACAGACGTATTGAACCACACCCGTCAATTGTAGCGGCTTCCTCCAATTCCTCCGGAATATTTTTTATAAACCCATGAAACATTATGATTGCCATACTTGTTTGAAAGCCCATATACATAAAGATCAAGCCACCGCGAGACATCAAACCGATTTTACTTGCAAATCCAACCAATGGAAGCATGACACACTGAAATGGAATCAACATAGAACCGGCAAATATCAAAAAAATAATCTTACTTGCTTTGGTTTTATAACGTACAAGTACCCAGGCCGCCATAGCCGATATCAACAGCACCAGAACCGCTGTCACTACCGTGATAAGCAGCGAATTCGTAAAAGATCTTATGTAATCCAGTTCTTGAAACGCATTCTTATAGTTTTCAAGTGTGAATGTTCCTTTCGCTGGAAATCCCAACACATCTGTAAAAATTCCCTTGGTCGTCTTAAACGAATTCATAATCAAAATATAAATCGGAAACAAAAAAATGCATCCAAGAATAAGTCCTGTTGCTCCATAAGCGATTTTTTTCTTCATTACATTTCAACCTCCTTGCGCTTTGTTACAACCAACTGGGTAATTCCGATTCCTGCCACAATAATCAGAAAAACGATTGCCTTTGCCTGTGCAAAACCAAATTCATTTGCTCCAAAGGCAGAATTGTAAATGTTTAACGCAATCATTTCTGTTGATTTGTATGGTCCACCTTGTGTCAAAGCTAAATTTTGATCAAACATTTTAAATGAACTCGAAATAGATAAGAATAATCCGATTGTAAACGCAGGCATCATCAACGGAAGGATGATATATCTCATGAGCTGCCATGAGTTTGCTCCATCAATTCTTGCCGCCTCCTTAACCGATTCCGGTATCTGCTGAATCTGCGCAATATATACGATCATCATATATCCCGACATCTGCCACACAGTCAAAATCAACAATCCTATAAATCCGGTTTCCGGATTCGACAGCCATCCGCTAAAGGCTGCAATTCCCGTCTTTTTTGAAAAAGCTTCAAAAATCGATATAAAAATAAACTGCCAAGTAAATCCAAGCAATAATCCGCCTATCATATTTGGCATAAAGAAAATTCCACGTAACAGCGTTGCGCCTCTAAATTTCTGTGTCACTAACAATGCCAGACCAAAGCCAACAAGGTTTACCAATACAACTGCGCACACCGAAAAAAGCGCAGTAAATAAAAAAGCATGTACAAATGAGTCATCTCTCGTAAAAATATCAATAAAATTTTGAAAGCCTACAAACTTAACGTCCGAGCCTACAATTCCATTCCAGTTTGTAAGTGAATAGAAAAATCCAATACATGTAGGTATGATTACAACAATACAAAATGCAATTAATGACGGTGCCAAAAATCCCCAAAACCGTAATTTACTTTTTCTCATACTTCTTCTATCCGTCCTTTCCAAACAAAGGATTTTACCCTTATTTGAATTTCCGGGATAGAAGCTCTATCCCGGAACCCTCTTTAACTCTTACTAGTTGTTCTGTTGTTTTCTTAACTCACTCCACTGCTCGACACAGGTCTTTGTAACCTCATCCCAATCAGCTTCTCCGGCAAGATATTTCTGTACTTCTACACCAGCCACCTGCTGACCCCATGTATTTGGAGCTCCACTGTATACCCATCCGTTCATGGTATTTCCGGAATTATTTGCATCCATAATTCTCTGTGAAAGTGGATCGGATGCTTTCATTCCATCAAAATTATCATATGGAGGAATAAACTTACAATCATTCACAACAATTTTCTGTGCTTCCGGATCGCTGAACATCCAATTGATGAAGTCTTTTGCAGCAGCTTTCTGCTCATCGGTTGACTTGCTATGAATTGCCCAATATCCTGATACACCTACAAAATACTTGCCATCTGAATATTCCGGAACAGAATATGGCAACATATCCAATTTTTGAAGGACTTCCGGATCCGTTGTCTCTACTGCTGGAGCTACCCAGTTTCCCTGCTTGATACATGCAACACGTTCAATGGCAAGTCCACCCTCTAATGATGTTGTGTAGTCTACAGAATTAAGATTTGCCGTATTGTTGGCATTGGTTGTATAACTGGCCTGAAAATCAACCATTTTCTTATAGTCTTCAAAGCCGGTTCCCAGAAGCGAATCTGCCGTATATGCTTCATTCGGGGTCTTAAAGTCATGTGTTAAAGCAACATTAGCGTCATGGTCTCCTGCAATCCATAACTCCTTTGTCGGATATTCCATAACAGCTTCCAGATTCGGATATTTATCCTTCATCTCACCATTGTCGATTTTCTCTTTCAAAGTATCAAAACCGGCCTGCATGCCTTCAAAATTCATCATGGAATCTACAGAAACGCCTGCGTCCTCAAACATCTGCTTATTAATAACGAATCCATAACCTTCCATATACAACGGAATCGCATATACTTTTCCGTCCTTTGTAAATGTATCTGTCGTTCCCTCTAAGGTGTGCTGCATAATATCCAGATTCGAAACATCTTCAATAGCATCTCCGTAATCCTTCATGTCCGAAAAACCACCTACAGAAAAAATAGTCGGTGGATCCGACTGCATCTTTGCTTTCAGTGATGCACCAAAATCATTTCCTGTGACAGCTTCAAGATTGATTTCCACATTTGGATGCTTCTCTTTATAGGCTGCAATTAATTTCTTGTATCCTTCATTTGCCTCAATCTTACTCTGGAAAATTGTAATCTTTACATTTTCTCCACTGTTTGCTTCTGTCGATGAGGTATCTGCAGAATTTCCGCATCCCACAAATAATCCCCCAAGCATTAGCACCGTCATTCCAACTGCTACTAACTTCTTTGCTTTCATATATATTCCTCTCTTTTGTGAAACTGTTCCATATCTGATCAAAAAAAATTTTTCATCTATGGATGCGTCGTTTTGTGCCACGGAACTGTCCACATCGTTTGTGGAACTGTTCCATATCTGTAATATACTCTATACGCAACTATCTTGCAACATAAAAATGCAGTTTATTCAAAGATTCGTTATTATATCCAAAAATCATCTTGAATTTTTAGTAAAAAACACTAATAAAAAGAATTTTCCCCTTTGTGCCAATGCTCTCCATTCTACAAAGTATCGCCCTTTTTATATTTTACAGGAACCAATACTTCCCTTTTCTTAAGCGGTTGATCATTGATCAGTTTAATAAGCATATTCACACTTTCCTTTGCAACCTTCTTCGCATCCTGTACAATTGAATCAATCGAATGGTAATTGAAGTCCGTGGCATAAGTTCCATCATAAGCCAATATTTTTTTGTTTTTTTCTGTCTTGAGGAAGGCGGCTGCACACAAGTCCAAAGCCATAATTCCATCAACGTCCGGATATTGATCCAACAATGTTCTGGTACGGTTCATACACAATTGATAGTTTACAACTTCCTCCCATTGAAAAGATTCAATGATAACCTCCCTATTATGCTTCTCCATCACATCGATAAGAGCTCTCGCGCTATTGGCAGAGGAAAGTTCCATCCTGGTCGGATCACTAAAGCACATCACTTTTTTACAGCCTTTTTCCAAAAACAATTCGCCCGCTAAAATTCCTCCCTGATGATGATCCGATGTCACCAGCGGGATTCCCGGTATAATCCGATCCAGTGAGATAATTGGTTTCTCAATATTCATATAATATTCATCAGGAAGAAACGCAGATCCTACAATCAGTCCATCGAACAGATTACGTTCCAATGTATCAAGATATTCTCTTTCCTTGTCCTGATTTCCTCTGGTATTACAAATGACCACATTATATCCATATTGATCTAATTCTGCCTCAAGATAATTCCAAAGAGTTGAGAAATACGGATGGATAATATCCGGTGTCATAACACCGATAATACCCGTTCTTTTCTTATACAGATTTCTGATCCACTGATTAGGAATATAATCTAGCTCCTCTACCGCCTTCTTAATTTTGCTTTTGCTTTCCTCCGATACATATCCGCTACCATTTAACGCTCTGGATACCGTGCTGGGTGCTACATGTGCCAGCTTTGCAACTTCTCGAATACTTGCCATAATCTCTTCTCCTCACTTTTATAATTGCAAACGAATTGCCCTTATATTCTCTTTTATCCTCTTAATTAAATCCGACAACCTTCTGCGATAATCGATAAGCCACAACCGAAATCTTGCGACCTCCCTTACCCGGAAGATTCATGGTCTGTCCCATAATGCCATGGCGGAGTTGCCGAAATATTATAATATCTTTTTCCTTAATATACTGAAGTTCTATTTTATTATACACTTTTTGTCCATGGAGTCGAACTATTTTTACTTAACAGTCTCTTAAATAATCTATTTAGGATTCATTTTATGCTCATATTTTATTTATAAACTTCTCATAATATCCACATATTAATTTCATAATTAGCCGATATACAAACAGTATAGATTAAGAAATAAACTTTTTCTTTTTCATACTCCATCATTTTCAACCGGAGCTTCGCAAAATCAATCTGATAAAATACACTTTCATATATCCACCTAATTATCCCATTTTCTTTCTTACTCTGCACACCGGATTTCATGGCTGCCATTGTGCATACTTTATGTCTCATTCAACGCCGCTTTTTTATTGTACCACTTATTTTCCTGCTTCTCCACTCTAAAGTCTGGTCCTGTAATTTTTATCAATTCTGGTTCTTTTCTAAAGTCCAAGCATGCGCTATATTGATAAAAAAACAGAAAAGAGGATTTGTTATGACAAACGAAAACTTAAAAAAATTGATTTTAACCGCTTTATTTGCGTCTTTGGCATGTATTGCCACAATGATCATGAAAATTCCAACCCCCGGCACAGGCGGATACATCCATGTCGGAGATGCCATTGTCATCCTTTCCAGAGTAAGATTAGTGCCATGCTCGGCACACGACTAAAAAAATGACCGAAAACGTTTTCAGATTGTTTTCGGTCATTTTTCATTTTAAAGCATTATAATCATTCTTTTAATAAAGCTTAACCCTTCACAGCGCCAACTGTAAAGCTTTCCTGAACCTGTTTGCTCAGTAAGAGATAGATGATTACCGTCGGCAGGGTTGCAATTACCATACCGGCACCAATGATACCCCAGTTTGTAGAGTGTTCGCCTACAAAGGACATGATACCTACCGGCAGTGTCTTATACTGCGCACTGTCTACAAATGTATTCGCAAACAGCAACTCATTCCAGGTATTCAAAAATGCAAAGATACAGGAGGTTGCGATACCCGGTCTGATCATGGGCAGGATGATCCGGAAAAACATGGAAAAAATGTTGCATCCATCGATACATGCTGCTTCTTCAATCTCTCTGGGAAGCGACTTAAAGAAGCCTCCCAGGATCATAATGCTCATAGGCATTGCAAATGTGATGTAAGGCAAAAGCAATCCCAGGTATCCTCTTCTCAGCCCCAGTGCATCAAGCCCCTGAAACAAGGGCAGGAGCGTTGCCTGCACCGGAATCATAATACCGAGACTGAATATCATTGCCACGATGCCTTTGATCTTCCAGTACATTCTGTTAATCGCATATGCTGCCATTGCCGCCAACAGTGTCGAAATAATCACGGTAAGAGCAGCGTACAGGATGGAGTTCAAAAGATAACGCAATATTTCTCCACCCATCAGAGCTTTGGAATAGTTTTCAAGGCGCCATACCTTTGGCAGACCTACCAGATTATTGGAATCAAATATCTCCGTATTGCTTTTAAATGAAAAGGTGATCAGCCAGTAAAACGGAAATATCTGAATAAAAGTAAATGCCAGCAGGAACACGTATATCAGAGTTTTTTTCATTTTCATTATTCTTATCTTCATACGCTGCTCCTCTCAAATTGCCGATGCATTTTCTTCTGATTTCTTAAATATCCGATTCAGCAAGAAGCTGAACAGCAGACATTCAAACACGATAAAGAACGCCTGTGCACTGCCATATCCATACCGGCATTTTGTAAACAGATTGTCGTACATCAGTGTTGCCGGAACTTCGCTTGCATGATTTGGTCCGCCTCCGGTCATAACATATACGAGGTCAAATACACGAAGAGAGCCAACCAGTGCAAATGTAGCACTTACCTTTATCGTTGGCATCAACAGCGGAATCGTAATCTTCATTGCTGCTTTAAATCCGGTTGCACCGTCCAGTTTTGCAGCCTCATAATATTCCGGAGAAATATTTTTTATTCCCGCATAAAGGATTACCATATGATAGCCGATGCTCTGCCATATAGCCGGAATAACCGTTGACATATATGCAGTTTTTGAATTTACCAGCCATGCGGTGTCATCCACAAATCCAAAAAGTCCCAGAATCGCATTCAGCAGACCATCACTGTTAAAGATTTTGCACCATAACTGTCCGATTACCATACTGGAAATAACAACCGGAAGGAAAAATACGGTTCTGTAAAATCCTTCTCCTTTGACACCATTTGCAAGCAGAATTGCAAGCAGAAGCGCGATCGGAAGCTGTATAAACAGAGAACCTGCTGCCAGTATGAAGGAATTCAGAACTGCTCTTCCAAAGTACTGATCCGTTGTAAACAGTTCAATATAGTTCTTCAGTCCTATGAAAATCTTTTCTCCAATCCCATCATAATTGAACAATCCGTAATATCCGGTAACAAATAACGGAATCACTCCCATAGCAATAAATAAGATCAGTGCCGGCGCTACAAAAACTGTAATGTATAATTTATTGCTTAATAATCTTTTCATAACATTAGCCCTGTGCGCTGATTGCTTCCTGATGTGCTGTCATAAAGGAATCTACATCTACACCGCCAAGTAAAAGTGACTGAACCTGTTCCAGATGTACTGCTGCGGCATTTGCATCCAGGATACCATCCCAGTTCTGTACACCTGTCTCAACGGTGTCATACAGGTCTAACAAAGATAAGAATGTCGGAGAGACAGAAGACTCATCAATTTCAGTCTCCCAGCATGGGAATCCGGAGCCAACTTCAAGCGCTTTTTTACCAAGCTGCTCAGTAATATAAATTGCAAAATCTGCAGACTCTGCCGGAGTATCTGTATTTTTATTTACAAAGAAGGATGCACTTGCTCCGCCTGCATAATCGGTTGCGCTCTGCTCTTCAGAAACTACCGGGAATGAAATCACTTCCACGTCTGTTACAACAGTATCATCAGCATTGTCGATTGTGCCGGCAAACCAGCTTCCATCAAGCTGCATAGCTACTTTTCCGTTCAGGAAATCAGCAGTAGCCTCTGCTTCGCCATCCTCAAGCGGATTTTTTCCTAAGATACCTTTCTCATACAGTTCTGCAACATCTTCTGCTGCTCTTTTGAATCCCTCATTTGTAAATTCGGTTTCGCCGAGCAAAGCAGACTGTACTTCTGCTGCACCTACTTCTCTGAGTGCCAGTGACTCATAAAATGCACCTGCCAGCCATGCATCCTTTGCTCCGATTGCCAGTGGGGTCACATCATCCAGTTCAGCAAGCTTTTCACCGGCTGCAATCAGTTCCTCGTAAGTGGTAGGAATCTCTACCCCAGCCTCTTCAAACAATGTTTTGTTGCAGAACAGACACATCATATAGCTGTCGATCGGCAGACCGTATAAGTTGTCTCCGAATTCGAAAGAGCTTGTGGAACCCTCTTTTACTCTGCCAAGAACATCGTCTGTCACATAATCATTCAGAGGCAGCACCTTGTCAGCATTGATCAGCGGTTTGAGCTTACCCGGTGCCCAGTAATAAAATACGTCTACACCAGATGCACTGCTTGCAAATTCAGTGGAAATCTTTGTTTTATAAGATTCCGTATCCAGACCGTGCAGTTCGATTTTAATGTTCTCATGCTCATTCTCATAGTTTTCCACTGCTTCCAGGAAAGCCTGTGTCTGTACACTTTCCGGGTCAGTAAACTGGTGCCATACGTCCAGTACTACCGCATCATCTGCGTAAACAGTTGAAGTATAGCCTGCTGTTGCTCCGCACACCATGGCAACACTCATGCATACTGCTGTAATTTTTTTCCAATTTTTCATCACTACATTCCTCCTTTAAGTGAAGCCCTTATTGGTCGGGCGTATTTAATATAGTCGTATTATAAATCCCGCATATATTTCACTCAATTCAGGTTATTTACTTAAAAGGGTGCGATTTTTACTTTTGTACTCGTTTACTGTCTTACCTGTATATTTTTTAAAACAAGTCCCAAAATAATGGGCGTCCGGAATACCTACAGCTGATGCGACCTCATAGACCTTTAAGTCTGTATTGTCAAACAATTCCATACTTTTTTCAATTCGTTTCCGCATGATATATTTTGTGACGCTTTCTCCTGTATACTGCTTGAAAATTCTGCTCAGATAACTGGAATTTACAAATAAGCCGGACGCAATCGTGTTAAGCGACAAACCTTCCCTGTCAAGATTTGCTTCTATGTACTCCTGTGCTTTCTGAACCGTGTGATTTCCCGAATAGTTTTCAGATATGATATTAATCACATTTTCAATAAAAGAATAAAATGTTCTGCAGAATTCCTGAAGAGTGTTCATATTGGATATGGCTCCAAAAAGTTCCATCTGAGCCGCATCGTCAAAGCGCTTGTTATAATCCTTCAGTATCGCCAGTGTATTGTGGAGAATCAGGACTCCCAGATTACGTAACTGTGGAATCATCAGCGGTCCATCAAAAATATATCGTGCCAGATACCGGTCAATATACGCAATTGCAGCCTCAAGATCTCCGCTTTTAACCGCAAGCCTGTATTCACCAAAATTTACCGGATAGGAGCGGTTGATGTCCTGCATATATCCCACATATTCTTCATAGAAAATCAGCGTCTTTCCTTTGTCTTTCATAGTATTAAATGCTGCTTCCTCACACTCAGACAGCATTTTTGAGCAGTCTTCCATATCCCTGTTGGGAGTGCTGACAGATACCACAAGTGTTTCCTTACATAATTCCGACAGCTGCGTAAATGCCCGCTTTATTCTTTCCAGGATATGATCCGTTTCTCCTACTACAAAGAAAATAATATCTTTTTCCAGAAACGTGTACCAGTAATTTCTGTCTCCTGCAAGCCCGTTCATAATTTCCAGAACCGATGAAATAAAATTTTCCTGGCTGAATCCGGTTTCCAGAAGTATTCCCCTCATTTCATTTTGAAAAAGCAAAGGCATATTATAGGCAGCAAGTTTTTCCTGCGCATCTTTGACATCAATATACCCCGTAACAATCCGTCGTACCAGTTCCTGGCAAAGAACAGGAAAGCTTTCCACCTGCTTTGTCTTTTCTTCTCTCGATTTCAGAATCATTTTCCTTACTTTGACTGCCGTGGCAAGGAGTTCATCCGATTGTATCGGTTTCAGAATGAACTCCTCCACTCCGATATGTATCGCCTCCCGTGCATATTCAAATTCGCGGTATCCTGTCACAATCACAATATAAACCGAAGGGTACTCCTCCCTGATCTTTCTGCTCAGCTCCAGACCGTCCATAATCGGCATATTAATGTCCGTATAAACAATATCCGGAAGCTCCTTTTCCATAATTTCCAATGCTTCCGCCGCAGACTGGACTGATGCCATAATACGAAACCCTTCCTTTTCCCAGTCAACGCTTTTTTCCATCAGTATTCCTTCATATTTTTCATCGTCTACTATCAATATGTTAATGACATCATTTCTCATCTGTTATTCCTCTTCTATACGTGGAATTTTTACTTTGATCTCAGTCCAGTTTCCGAAATCGCTGAAAATATCTAAAGCATTCTCAATCCCATAAAAAAGCTCTACTCTCTGCTTGACACTATATAGTCCAAATCCCGATTTCTTCGTCCTGTACTCTCCTCTCAGTATCTGGGGGATTTTATCCTGTGGGATGCCTGCGCCGTTGTCCCACACAGAAAGCTCCATCATATCATCACTCTGTGCCTTTACGGATATTCTCAGTTCCCCGGTACCCTGCTTCTGGCGCAGCCCATGATGAACCGCATTCTCTATCAGCGGCTGCAGAATCAGTTTTAGAATAATCACATTCAGCAGGCTTTCATCTACGTCGTATGCAATGATAACTTTATCCTCATAGCGGATATTGATAATTGTCATATAGTTTTTAATGATATCCAGTTCTTCTCTGACAGACAGCATCTGCCGCCCACTATTCAGGCTGTTCCGGTAAAACCGGCCAAGTGCCTGTGTCATCTGAAAGCTTTTATCCTGATCCCCAATCAGTGTCAGACCGCTGATCGCATCCAGCGTATTATATAAAAAATGAGGGCTGACCTGTTCCAGAATCAGATCCAGTTCATTCTTTCGTATGATCTGCTCTTCCTCTTTCGTCCTTTCCAGCAGTTCCCTTATAGAATGCAGCATGTCATTATAAGCACGTTTTAAATTCGTAATCTCATCTTCGTATCCTTCCTCAATCAGCATATCTTCCGGAATCGAGTCTGATGATGTCATCTGCTCTTCCATTTTCTGAATAGGGCGGCTCAGTGCATAAGAGATATACAACCAGCAAAGCAGAAGCAGCAATATATTGAATGTCAGCACAAGAACTGTCTGCCAATAGCTAAGCTTCACCGAAAAGCTGTCTAATGGTATCTCAGCAACAATGCTCCATCCCTCTACCGCCGATGATATCTTTTTATATACTGCTGGTTTCTGTTCTGTCTTTACAATTTTTGTCTCACCTTCCGCAAGATTTTGGATAATGGCCTTACTGGACTCATACTGCTTTTCATCCTCTGGTCCAAAAATCAGCTCATCATCCATCAGAATATAATAACTGGAGTTTAAATTTTCTCCGACCGATGAAAATATATTCCGGATCGTCTTTTCATCCATGTTCACCATCAGGATGCCCAGCTTTGAATAATCCGTCTTTTTCTTGATCACTTTTATCATAGACAGGACATTCCGGTTCTCGCTTTTATAACTGACCATATCACCGCCGTCTGTTTCAAAAATCCAGTCACCATCCATGTCCAGAACTTTTTCGTACCAGTATGCCTCTTCCACCGGAATCTCCTTTTTGAAAATAACCTCTTGCCGATTACAGCTAAAGGAATTTCCCAGATTATCATAAAAAATAATCGAAGATATGTAATCTCCTGCCAGCATGATATTCACCAGGCAATCCTGCAGATCCGTGCGCGTCTCCACTGACAGTTCTCCTTTTGATACTTTTTCCAGAGTATCCTGAAACATTTTGCTCCAGAAAACAGCATATGTATCCTGATTTACATGTTCGATCATCATGCCCATATTGTTGTCAATCGCATGCAGTGTCTGCGTCGTCATTTCTCCTATCTGACTTAACGTAGCTTTTTTGTTGTTGTATACCACAACCCCAATCGACACAAAGGATGTCAAAATGATACATGCAACAAACAGCCCCCATAGCTTTGTCTTGATTTTCATTTTCTTCAGGATCTTCATTCGTTAGTCCTCCATAAGGAAATGCCGTCTCCGGTGCACTGGATTGTTTTTACTTCAGTCTGATAAGAGCTACCCCATATGCAGGAAGTGCGAATTCCAGACGAATTCCCTCCTGCGTCTTTATAACCTCTAATGTTTCCTCACACAGCGTAGATTCTCTCTTTAATTCCTCCACCTGCCTGATACTCGGATAAACGGGTGCCCCCATCTCTTTCCATGCTTTTCCTGCATTTGCATGTCCATCATCAACTCTCTGAATCGTTGCGGATGCATTTCCTGTATTCTTAATATTTATCTCGATTTTCTGATCTGATATCGGTTTTCCCAGCATCTCCTGATTATAGGCAATTATACATATCTCGCCATCCTTACCACTTGTTGCAAAAATACCGGTTGTCCCCTGTTCCTCCACCTTCGGAAACTGCTCGCAGCCAAGCTGATGCATCAATTCCAATGCCCGATAAGTGGGCTTCGGAATTCCATGTATTGTCTGCAGCCCAAAGCCACCGCGGAATTCTCCTCTGACCTGTCCATGTTCTTCAAAAAGATCAGAGAACGTCCAGAAGGAATATACATCCACATACCCATAATTGTCAATCAGTGTCTTCACAATCAACGCAGAGCTGTATGGGGTATCATGGAATTCATCTCCCTCATTTGCCGATGTATTCCATTCTGTATAGCATAATGGGAACCCGTTTGCCTCACAGTCTGCATGTTTTACCATTTTGGTAAGCAGACCTCTCCTGTCAATTTCTTCTCCCCGCAGAAAGAAGTCATCCAGATGCATATCGGCATTCCAGTTCGGGTCATCGGAAGGGTAATGATGAGTAGAAACAAAGTCCAACGGCACATCATTCTTTTTGCAATATTCAACCAGATCGGAAATCCACTCATTGTTCGCTGTCGCAGGTCCGCCGACCCGGAGTGCCGGATTGACTGATTTTATTGCTCTCGCCGTATGTTCGTACAATACAAAATAATCCTCCTGACTTCCTGCGAAAAAGAACTCAAGGTTTGGCTCATTCCATACTTCAAAATACCAGTCTTTCATCTCATCCAATCCATAACGTTCCATAAGATGGGTGATCATCTCCGCAATAAAATCATCCCATAACGAAAAACTTTTTGGCATCGTAACATTTCCCTTATAGTAGAAGCACGTCTGAACTCCTGACGCAAATGGGGTAGGCATAAAACTGATTTCCATAAAGGGTTTCATCCCAATATCCAGCAGAAAATCTATAATATTGTCTATATTAACAAAATTATATTCATAGTTTCCAGGTGTAATTTCTCTCACCACACTCATATCATCATTCAGAATCCCGTGAAAACGTACATACCGGAATCCGATATCTTCCTTCGCTTTCTTTAGCTGTTCTCTATAGTCCGCCCTCAGAGCCGTATATCCGTGACAGGAACCAACGCATTTTTCCCAATAATGCTCAAAATTTTTCTTCTCTGCCGCCGCATCCAAATTGAATTGTAAATTACTCATCAACAATATTCCTCCATATTTATAAAAGTGTTACTTCAATTATTATCATTTCTCATGGTTCAATTCAACATATCCGCTCCATAAAGTCAAAATTCCAACTTATTATGTCAAAATAACACTCTAACGCCAATATACACACCACCAAAAAAGGAACCGGTCTCCCGATTCCTTTTCCACTTTTTTATTTTGCCTGTTCTCTTAAAAAACTCAGGAACCGTTCCACGCCGCCTCCCTAGACCTGTACTTCGGGCGGTCTTTTTCCCGTTACCTCCGATACATCAAAGAAATCCCCATCTTGTGTCTTTGAGGTGAGCATAAAACTGTCACTTCCATAAATTCCTTCTTCAATGCCCACATATTCGTCTCCCCAGAATGCACAGTCACCGACACAGACACCAGCTTCTCCGGCGATCCTCTCCAAAATGGTGTCCACGTTGTCGCTCTTACTGGAGACTCCCACCTCCAGATACTTAGCATCACAGGTGGGCTTTACTTCAATGCCATAGGATTTTCCAATCTCCACTGCAAGGTTCATCAGTGCCTGAAGTCCTCCGTTAATTCCATGCTCTTCTAAAAGGTGTTTCAAAAGCTCCAGTTCATCCTTCTGCATGAACAGATTTTCTCCCCGGTTCTGGTTCACCATTAGATCGATTTTACAGTAATTAGGCCGGCTGAATACGATATCCGTCTGAAAATCATAGTCTTCCAAAAGCTTCAGATGAATGTCAAAACAGATTTTGTGAATATCGGACAGAACTTTTTTATCCGGGATCTCGTTCTGGAAAACATATTCTTTACCACTCTCATCAAAGGCGTAATTATAAGCGCCCCTTCCGAGACCGAGATAAAGGTTGGCGAGCTCTTCTTTTGTAAAAAACGTCTCCAGCTTCCCATGCGCAATATTTTCTATGGTAGTTCCACTGATGATTGCCAGCTTTACCCCTTCTGCCAGCAACGGTTTCATGGCTGCTACCGCTTCATCTGCCGGTGCTTTCCGGGAAAGAACCGCTGTCCCATCCCAGTCAAAAAAGATTGCTTTATATTTCTTCAATATGGCAACCTCCCTCTCCTATCGTAACTTTCTTTCCCCGGATCAGGAAATTGATTTCGAATCCTTTTTCCAGTGTGAAGACAGCCTTACCTTTTTGCACCTCCACCTTCAGAAGGCATCCTTTAATCAAAAGCTTAAAGCTGTAGCTTTCCCATTTTTTAGGAAGATACGGGAAAAATTCCGGCATCCTCTCCACATACCGCAGACCTGCAAACCCGTTCACCACCGCCTGCCAGGTACCTGCCATATTCGCTGCATGAATCCCGGCATAAAAATTGTTGTGGTAATCATCCAGGTCCATTCTTGCAGACTGGGAAAAATACCGGAAGGCTTCCTCATAATACCCGATCCGGCATGCCACGATGCCAAAAATACAGGTGGACAGAGAGGAATGGTGCACGGTCACCTCCTGGTAAAAATCATAGTTCCTGCGGATTTCCTCCTCTGTAAACAGGTCACTGTGGAGATACATCCCCAGGATAGCATCCGCCTGCTTTGACATCCGGTGGCGCATGATGAAAAGCGGATGGTAATTCTCGTAGAGCCATGCCCTTTTTTCCGGCGGAATCTTCGACTCGTCCCATGGCTTTCGCATCATAAACCCGTCATCCATGGGGTATATCTGCCGTTCCTCATCATATGGAAAATACATGTTTTCGATAATTTTTTTCCAGAGTTCCGCTTCCTCTGTGTCAAAACCAATTTTTCTGCTGATCTCCTCCAGGCATGCTGCATCTTCCCTACGCCGTGAAGATACACCCATATCAAGAAATATCGCAGACCATATCGACAGTTTCACGGACTACGATTTTGCACACCTGCTGTTTTCAGACGGTACGGTGGAAAATGCTATCAGTCTGGATAACCAGCTCAATATCATTCAAGTAGCAGACCTTGTACTGCCAGATAAGGACACGACCTTTGAGGAATACACGACCATTGAAT
>OGIW01000063.1_pt1 | contig 124696 bp, 114 predicted proteins | sample 1571921 | NCBI WGS metagenome assembly OGIW01 (sample SAMEA2582112, study PRJEB24529) | metagenome | biome: Human gut stool | place: China | collected 2011 | reverse complement strand
AAAAAGTAAAAGAAAAGATAGACTTATTCTGGAATGTACTGCTGAAAGCTTTAGATGAAGATAAAAAAGTAACATTGCAAAACTGGGGAGTATTTGAAAAAAGAGAGAGGAAAGCTAGAAAAGTACTAGTACCAATGTGGGAGGAAGCAGGATATACTGAGCCTAAAGAGGCAGTAAAATTCAGAGCATCTAAAAAAATAAAATAATCAAAAGGACTATCTGTTGTAACTGGATAGTCCTTTTTATATAATTAAAGTTTATCATTTAAAATTTTATTTGCCAGTTCTTCACAGTCAGCGTCGCACATATTTAATACTCCAGTATTTAAAGCATTTTCATAAAGATCAATCTTATAATTAATTGTTTTTAAAGTCTTTTGAAGTGCTACAATCTGACTTTCTACAGTTGCTTTACGCTCTAAAAATAAAGCATGACGTCTTTGAACTGAAGCAAATCCCTCTTCACACCAATCAATGTACAGCTTAATATCTTTCAGCGACATTCCAGTAGCTTTAAGACATTCTATTGTATTTAACATTATAAAATTTTTGGTACTAAAGATACGTCTTCCATTTACATCTCTTTCTATAGGCAGTAAGCCTTCATTATCATAATAACGGAGTGTATGAGTAGTTGTGTTTAATTTTTTTGCAGCTTCTCCAATACTTAGGTTTATCATGTTACCCCCTCCTTATAAACAAATTTATTTATCTATAATAAGTTTGAAACCTTCTAGGCTCTTTTTTCATATTCAAACTAAAAAACAGGAATAATTTATAAAAAAAATTCAAGAATATGATATAATATAAAATTGAAGATAGAGAAAGAATAAAATTATTAACGAAGGAGAGACGAATGAAGGTAGATTTACATTTACATGATAATAAATATTCTTCGGATAGTCATGTGTCAATAGAGGAAATTATAAAAGAAGCCCGAATAAAAGGATTAGATGGAATTGCCCTTACAAACCATGAGAGTACTGATGTAAGAAAAGAGATTGAGGAATTGGTTCAGAAATATGATTTTCCAATTTTTCCCGGAGTAGAATATCTGACTAAAGATGGAGATATAGTTGCATTTGGAATCGATGAACTTCCAGAGGAACAGATGACAGCTCAGGAATTTATAGATTATGTAGCTAAAGCAGGAGGAACTTGCACTGCTGCTCATCCATACAGAACAAATAATAGAGGACTGGAAGATAAACTTAACATAGTAAAAGGACTCACAGCCATTGAAGGATATAATGGAAGTACAAGTGAATATCATAATGGTCTGGCTGTAGCAACTGCAAAAAAACTTGGAATACAGGTTCTTGGATCAAGTGATGCTCATGTAAAGGAAAAAGTGGGGGTATTTGCTACTCTTCTTCCGTATAGAGTAAACAATGTAAAAGAACTTATAGAAGCTTTGAAAACTAATAAGTGTAAGCCGTTAGTATATAAAAACAATAAATATGAAGTAATAGAATAAATAAAAATAGGAGGAATTTATGAAAAAAACATCATTGTTATCTGCAATTTTTATGCTTGTTTTAAGTATTAATATATTTGCAGAGGGAAGTCTTAAAGTAGTAGCAGCATATGGAGGGAAAGAAAAAATATTTCAGCAGTTTACTAAGGATACTGGAATAAAGGTAGATTTTATAGATATGTCATCTGGAGAGGTTTTATCAAAGCTACAGGCTGAAAATGGAAAGCCATCAGCGGATGTATGGTTTGGTGGAGGACTGGACAGTTTTATTACTGCTAAAAATAAAGGACTTTTGGAAAAATATATTTCACCAGAAATGGCTGAAGTACCTTTGAAATATAGAGATAAAGATGGATATTGGTCAGGAGTTTCTTTAGTTCTTGTAGGATTTATGGTAAATAATGAAATATTAGCAGATAAAAAATTAGATGCTCCTAAAACTTGGGCAGATTTGACAAAGCCTGAATACAGAGATGAAGTTATCATGGCTAATCCTGCTATTTCAGGAACTAACTATGCATTGGTAGATAATCTTATCCAAGAACTTGGAGAAGATAAAGCATGGGAATATTTTGAAGCATTAAATAAAAATGTACCTTTCTTGGCTAAAAGAGGAGGAGAGCCTCCAATGAAAGTTACTACAGGAGAATTTGGTGTAGCTGTAATTCCTATGTCAGGAGAGTTTATATTAATGGAAGGAAAATATCCTGTAACAACTATTTATCCAGAGGATATGATTCCTTGGGTTCCAGCAGGTATGGCAATCTTTAAAAATGCAGAAAATTTGCCTGAAGCTAAAAAATTCGTAGACTGGGCATTATCAGAAAAAGGACAGATAGCTATCAGAGATGAAGATCCTAGAGCTATGGTTAGAAATGGTGTTAAGACGCCTGAAAGTATAAAGACTATTGACATGGACAAATTAATCAATATTGATATTGATAGATTGGGAAATGAGAGAGAAAAGGTTTTAAATGAATGGAATAAAAGATTTGGAAATAAAGCAAAATAATTATATATATAATTTTATATTATTTCTAGTTATTAGTGGGGTAGTACTTTTTTGTTTCTACCCCATTTATAAAATAATAGAAACGAGTTTTTTTGATAATAACACTTTCACATTAAAATTCTATAGAGGTATTTTCAGTGAAAATTATATTCTGCTGAAAAATACATTGATGACTTCAACTGTATCAGCTGGAGTATCTTCTATATGTGGAGCTGTTATAGCTTTTTATATGATTTTTTCAGGGAAAAGAATTAAAAGTTTTTTCTATTATTTGCTGATGCTTACTATGATATCACCTCCTTTTATTTTTGGTATATCATATATTATGCTCTTTGGGAGAAGAGGGCTCATTACATACAGAATTTTAGGATTACATACAAATCCCTATGGACTCCAAGGAATTATATTATTACAGATTATAGGAGAAATTTCTTTTGCTGCTTTTATGCTCTATGAAATATTTAAAAATATTGATTATAATCTGATTGCAGTATCAAGATCTTTGGGAGCTTCTCCATGGGAAACTGTAAAGAGAGTTGTTTTTCCCTTATCAGTTCCAGCACTTATAGGAACATTTTTTATTTTATTTACAAAGAATCTGGCAGATTTTGGAAGTGCTGTCATCATTGGTGGAAGACATAGTACACTGGCAACAGAAGCATATTTGACTGTAATTGGTGAAGGAAATATGCCCAAAGCAGCAGCTATGACACTGCTTCTTATTTTACCTGCGCTTTTAGCATTCTGGCTCTACAGAAAAGTTTTAATTAAAAATTTAAATCTGGCTTCTGCTATAAAAGGGAGCAGATTAAAAAATATATCATTTAAACTTCCATTTTGGGTAAAAACTATTTTAGGAATAACAGCATGGTTTTTCTTTTTAGTTATGCTTTTACAATATTCAGCCATATTTTTTTCAGGATTCTATAACTATACTTCTAAAGGGATAGAATTTACTCTTGAATATTTAGAAAGATTTCAATTATCTGCTTTGAAAGTATTTTTAAGAAGTATAATATATGCTTTTATAGCTGGGATTCTCTCATCAGTTATAGGGATTTTAATCTCTTATTACAACAAAAACAGAGATAATAAATTTATGCAGATTATTGAATTTTTTGCCAGCCTTCCATATATTATTCCGGGGACATTTTTCGGATTGGGATATATACTGGCTTTTAATAGGGGAATACTTACTTTAACAGGAACAGCTGCTATAGTTATACTGAACTGTACTTTTAGGCAGATAAGTATAGGAGCAAAGGCTGGAGATTCGATTTTAACTAAACTTAATCCCAATATAGAAAAAGCAGCTAAAGATTTAGGAGCTCCTAAAATCAGAATATTATTAGATATAATATTTCCTGCATTGAGACCAGCTTTTCTAATTTCTTTTATCAACTGCTTTATTGCTACTATGACTACAATAGGAGCTATTATTTTCCTGATTTCTCCAGGAACTAATGTTGCTACAGTTGTACTCTTTACTCATGTAGCACAGGGAGAGTATGGACTGGCTTCTATAACAGCACTGGCTATAACTATTGTTACTTTTTCTTTGAATATTGCAGTTTACAGATTTTTGAAAAAATAGAGTGAAAAGAGTGATGAAAAATGTATTTAAAAATTGAAAATATAAGAAAAATGTTTGATAAAACCAGAGGGATAAAGGATATAAATTTTTCAATAGAAAAAGGAGAATTGATATCTTTTTTAGGACCGAGCGGCTGTGGGAAAACAACTCTTTTAAATATAATAGGAGGATTTATTCAGCCTGAAACTGGAAAAATATATCTTGAAGGTGAAGAGATTACTAATTTTCCACCTGAAATAAGAAATATATCTACAGTTTTTCAGAATTATGCTCTTTTTCCTCATATGAATGTTATTGAAAATATAAAGTATGGACTTAAATATAAAAAAATATCTAAAAAAGAGCAGGAAGATTTAGCTCAGGAGTATCTGAAAATAGTAGGGCTGGCAGGATATGAAAAAGTTTCTATTCATGAATTAAGTGGAGGGCAGCAGCAGAGAGTTGCTTTAGCCAGAGCCTTAGTTCTGCATCCTAAGCTTCTTTTATTGGATGAGCCTTTCAGCAATCTCGATGCAAAATTAAAGATAAATATGAGAGAGGAGCTGAAACAGCTTCAGAAAAAACTGAATATAAGTATGATATTTGTAACTCATGATCAAGAGGAAGCTTTGAGCCTTTCTGATAAAATAGTAGTTATGAATATGGGAGAGATCATACAAATTGGAACACCAGAGGAAATATATTATAATCCAGCAAATGATTATGTAGCTGATTTTATAGGAAAAGCAAATTTTATTATGAAAGATGGGAAAAAATCTCTGCTGCGTCCAGAGGATATTTCTATGAAAAAGTCAGAAAATGGTGACTGGATAATTGTTTCAAAAGAATTTATGGGAGCTCATACAATTTTTAAAATAAAAAAAGCTCAAGATGAATTGTATGCAAGTATTCAGGGAGAAGAAAGTAAAGATTTCAAGATAAATGAGAGAGTTGAAATCATGTATTAAAATTTGAGGAAATTAAAATAATATAAGCTAAGGAGGGAAGTTCTATGAATCCAAAGGAATTTTGCAGCTGTACAGATCATAAATGTCCTTTTAATCCAGTTAATCATGATAAAGGGTGCGATTTATGTATATCAAAATGTTTAAAATTAAATGAAATACCATCATGTTTTTTCAAAAAAATATCAACTGAAAGACCAGAAAATGAAGATTATACATTTAAAGGATTTGCTGATTTTACAATGAAGCATTGGAAAAAGGATTAGATGGAGGGATAATTATGGAAAATAAGGTATTGGTTGTTTATTTTACTTGGAGTGGAACTTCAAAAATAACAGCAGAGATAATGAGAGAAGAATTGAATGCAGATATATTCCAGATTGAAGCAGTAAAAAAATATCCAGATAAATATATCCCTTGTGTGGCTCAAGCTGGTGTAGAAAAATTTAAAAAGGAAAGACCTCAGCTGAAAGCAGAAGCAGAAAATATTTCTGATTATGAGAAAATAGTATTGGTATTTCCTAACTGGTGGGGAACATTGCCAATGCCAGTATTTTCTTTCTTAGAGAAATATGATTTTACAGGAAAAACAATACTCCCTATCTGTATGCATGGTGGTGGTGGACTTACTAATACAATAAAGGATTTGAAAAAAGTATGTCCTGCTGCAAATATCTTAGAGGGAACTCCAATAAAAAAACAAGATGCAGAATCAGAAACAACAAAAGAGATTTTAAAAAGTCTTGCAGATATACTAAAATAATAAAAAACTGAGAACCTTTTATGAGGTTCTTTTTTTATATAAAAAAGATTGTTATAATTTCACCTGATCTGATAGAGAATTTATTATTTGGTTTAATTTTAAAATAAATTAAATAAGGAACTGAAAAACGTAATAAATATCACAGTATTTATTTGTAAATTAGTATAAAATTTAGAAAGTAATGCCTATTAAATAACAAAATGTATATATTTAGTAGACCAAAATATTTTGGAGTTAATTAAATTTTAAATAAAAAAGAAAAGGGTGAGCTTATGGGTTATCAATTATTAACAACAGATCTTGATAAAGTTTTACTGTCTTTATCTGAAGAGTATGATGTTTATGCACCTAAATTATTTGAAGGAGATGGGTGTTTTTCAGATATTGATGTAGTTCGTTATGGAAAAATAAATTTTTTAAATGAAATAGTTTTTGATCAAAAATCAGACTACTCATTTAAAGAAATTCTTACTCCTATTTCAGAGACATTATTTTACTTTACAGAAGATGAAGCAATTGTACCAAAAGAAAGAAAAAAAGGAGCAGTAGTATTTTTAAGAGCTTGTGATTTAAACGCATTAAAAAGATTAGATGATATTTATTTACATAATGGAGCAGAAGATTTTTATTATAAGAGGCTTCGTGAAAATACAAAGTTTATATTAATGGAATGTAAGGAATCTTTTGAAACATGTTTTTGTGTGAGTATGGGAACAAATAAAGCAGATAATTATGATGCCTATATATCTGTTAAATACGGCAAGGCATACATAGACTGCAAATGGGATAAATTAACAGATCTTATTAAAAAAGAAAAAAATGAACAGACAGATGTTCAACCTGAATTTGTAAAAGAAAATAATGTAAAGGTGACAGTTCCACAGGAAATAACAAACGAAGTATATGATTTTGATTTATGGAAAGAATATAATGAACGTTGCATAGCATGTGGAAGATGCAATTTTGTATGTCCTACATGCACATGTTTTACAATGCAGGATATTTTTTATAAGGATAATAAAAATACAGGTGAAAGACGTAGAGTATGGGCTTCATGCCATATAGATGGTTATACAGAAATGGCTGGAAACATAAGTTTCCGTAAAACAAAAGGAGAAAGAATGCGTTTTAAAGTTCTTCATAAAGTTTATGATTTTAAAAAGCGTTTTGGTTATAACATGTGTACTGGCTGTGGAAGATGTGATCAAGTATGTCCAGAATATATTTCCTTTTCAAATTGCATCAATAAACTGAATCAAAAAATAGAAGAGGTGAAATAATATGAAAAATGAATATATTCCTTTTTTATCTCAAATAACAAATGTTAAAAAACATACAGAAATAGAATATACATTTCAAATGGAATATAATAAAAAAGATGTAAAGCCAGGGCAGTTCTTTGAAATTTCTATTCCTAAATTTGGAGAGGCTCCTATATCAGTAAGTGGTATTGGAGAAAATACAATAGACTTTACTATTAGAAAAGTAGGGAAAGTAACAAATGAAGTATTTGAAAACTATGTTGGAAATAAACTTTTTTTAAGAGGACCTTATGGAAATGGATTTGATGTAAATAATTATAAAGGAAAGGAAATTATAATTATTGCAGGGGGAACAGGAGTTTCTCCAGTGAGAGGTGTTATAGATTACTTTGCACATCATAAAGAGGAAGCTAAGGCAGTAACATTGATTGCTGGATTTAAATCAACAGCAGACATTCTTTTTAAAGAGGATTTTAAATATTGGGAAAAAAATATGAATGTTATTCTTACTATTGATAAGGAAGAGGAAGGATATAATGGAAATACAGGTCTGGTAACAAAATATATTCCTGAATTAAAAATAAAAGATATAAATAATATTGTTTTTATTGTAGTAGGTCCTCCTATTATGATGAAATTTGCTGTCATAGAAATAAAAAAACTTGGAATATCTGATAAAGATATTTGGATTTCTCAGGAAAGAAAGATGTGTTGTGGAATTGGGAAATGTGGTCATTGTAGAATGGGAGATACTTATATATGTTTAGATGGTCCCGTATTTAATTATGTAGATGGTAAAAACTTAATTGATTAGGAGGGGACAGCATGGATATAAATACAAAAAAGTTAAAGAAAAATGCTTTTAGAGTTTCAAAAGTAAGAGGGATTACAGCTTCTCGTATTCGTGTACCTGGTGGATATTTAAAGGCTGAACTTCTTGAGAAAATACAGGAAATATCTCAAAAATATGGAAATGGAATTATTCATATTACCACTCGTCAGGGATTTGAAATAGAAGGTATTCATTATGAAGATATGGATAAAGTAAATGAATTGCTTCAGCCTATCATTGAAGTACTTGAAATCAATCAGACAATTCCAGGAACAGGGTATTCAGCTTCTGGAACAAGAAATGTAAGTGCGTGTATAGGAAATAATGTATGTCCTTTTGCAAATTATAATACAAGCGAGTTTGCTCAGAAAATAGATAAGGCTATTTTTCCAAATGATCTTCATTTTAAAGTTGGTTTAACTGGATGTTCCAATGACTGTGGAAAAGCAAGAATGCATGACTTTGGAATTATTGGAATGACAGAACCTCAATATGATCCAGATAGATGTGTTAACTGTCAGGCTTGTGTAAAAGGCTGTAAATCTCTTTCTGTAAATGCCTTGTCAGTTGAAAACTATAAAATTGTAAGAAATACAGAGAAATGTATAGGGTGTGGAGTATGTATTACTAAATGTCCAACAAGGGCTTTTACCAGAAGTAAAGAGAAATACTACAAACTTACACTTATGGGAAGAACAGGGAAGAAAAATCCACGTCTTGGAGAAGATTTTTTAATTTGGGTAGATGCAGATACAATTATAAAGGTAATATTAAATACTTATGATTATGTAAAAGAACACATAAGCAAAGATGCCCCTGGTGGAAAAGAACATATTGGATATATCATAGACAGAACAGGGTTTGAAGAATATAAAAAATGGGTATTAAAGGATATTGAACTAGGACCAAAAGCAATAAAAAAAGATCGTATTTACTGGAGTGGTATTCATTTTGATAAATTCTAATAAATTGGAGGAAAGAAAATGAAAAAAATACAGTCAACATGTAATTACTGTGCTATTGACTGCAATCTAGATTTTTATGTAGAAAATAATAGAATAGTAAAAGTAGTTCCAACAAAAGATTACCCAGTGAATGATGGATTTTGTTGTATTAAAGGATTATCTCTTGACAAACAACAGACTTCAGTGAAACCTTCACAACTTCCAAAGATTAAAATTAATGGAAAAATGACAACAGTAGAATGGGAATATGCTTTTAAATATGTTGCAGATAAATTAAAAGAAATACAAGAAAAATATGGAAAAGAAAGCATTGCTGGAATAAGTACAGGACAATTAACAATGGAAGAGTTTGCAATTTTTGGTCATGTGATGAGAAATTATCTGAAAACAAATGTTGATGGAAATACAAGATTATGTATGGCAACAGCAGTTGTAGCTCACAAACAAAGTTTTGGATTTGATGCTCCTCCATTTACACTGAAGGACTTAGAACTTTCAGATACTATTGTATTTATTGGAGCAAATCCTGTTGTAGCACATCCAATTCTTTGGGGACGTGTAATGAAAAATACTGATAAAAAGGTAATTGTTTTAGATCCTCGTAAATCAGAAACAGCAATGAATGCAGATTATTGGTATGGGTTAAAAGGAAAGTCAGATTTACAGCTTTTTTATACAGTAGCTAACTTGTTAATAGAAAAAGGTTATATAGACAAAAAATATATAGCAGATCATACAGAAGGATTTGAAGAATTTAAAGAATTTGTAAAAAAATATACTTTGGAAATAGCTATAAAGAAAACAGGACTTTCAAAAGAGCAGATATTAGAATTTGTTGAACTTATTCATAAAGGAAAAAGAGTTTCTTTCTGGTGGACTATGGGAGTAAATCAAGGATATGAAGCAGTAAGAACAGCTCAAGCCATTATAAATATAGCACTTATGACTGGAAATATCGGTCGTGAAGGGACAGGAGCTAATTCTATTACTGGGCAGTGTAATGCAATGGGATCAAGAGCATATAGTAATACAGCAGTTCTTTTTGGTGGAGGAGATTTTAATAATGAGAAAAGGAGACAGCAGGTAGCAGCAGCTTTAGAAGTGGATGAATCTGTTCTTGCTGAAAAACCTACCATTACATATAATCAAATTATTGAAGGAATTAACAACGGAGACATAAAGGGACTTTGGATACTTTGTACAAATCCTATGCACAGTTGGACAAATAATAAAACTTTTCAAACAGCAGTAGAAAAATTAGAATTATTTGTAGTACAGGATATTTATGATGATACAGACAGTGCTCAAGCTTGTAATGTATTTTTACCTGTAGTTCCAGGAATAAAAAAAGAAGGTACATATATTAATCTAGAAAGACGGATTTCTGCAATGCGTCCATGTCTGGAAAAAGAAGAAAATGAAAAAAATGATTATGAAGTAATTTATGAAATAGGGAAAGCACTTGGAATGGGAGAACTTCTGAAAAATTGGGAAACTCCAAAAGGAGCCTTTAAATTAATGCAGAAATGTTCTAAGGGAATGCCTTGCGATTTTACTGGAACTTCTTGGGAGAAATTAGAAAATTCTCATGGAGTTCAATGGCCTTTTAGAGAGGGAGAAGTTTTAGAAGAAGATGAAAGACGTCTTTATGAAGATGGAAATTATTTTACTCCAAGTAAAAAAGCAAAATTTATTTTTGAAGAAATAAGAGAAAATCCCCTTCCCCTTACAGATGAATTTCCGATTCTTTTAAATACAGGAAGAGGAACTGTTGGACAATGGCATACTCAAACAAGAACAAGAGAAGTACAATTTGTTGAAGATGTAGTTGCTGATAAAGCATATGTCTATATGAATACAATTCTTGCTGAAGAAAATAATATAAAGGAAAATGATAAAATCAGAATTTATTCTATAAATGGAAAGGATGCAGTATTTTTTGTAAAAATTACAGAAAATGTGCAGTATGAAGAATTGTATGCCCCTATTCATTATATAGAATGCAATATGCTCACACCTTCCATTTATGATCCTTATTCAAAAGAGCCATCATATAAAGCAACACCAGTAAGATTCGAAAAACTGGAGGTGGAAGCAGATGTATAGAATCAGAATAGATAGAAAAAGATGTATTGGCTGCCTTACATGTGTTACAGCTTGTGTGGTAAGTCATGAAAGCAGCGATGCCAGAAATAGAGTAGTAATTGACAGTGAAACAAAACCTGCACCTATTTTCTGTAGACATTGTGATCAGCCTGAATGTGTTTATACATGCATGACAGGAGCAATGAGAAAAAATTATGAAACTGGATATGTAACTTATAACAAAGAACAATGTGCAAGTTGTTATATGTGTATTATGGCATGTCCTTATGGAGTTTTAAAAAGCGACAGCATATATAATAAAGAGATTATGAAATGTGATATGTGTGCTAGTGTTGATGGAAATCCTAAATGTGTTGAAAAATGCCCTATGAAGGCAATTACACTAGAGGAGGTACAATTATGAAATTTGTAGTCATTGGGGCATCAGCAGCAGGAATCAGTGCAGCAGGTGAATTAAGAAGATTAGATAAAGATTCAGATATTATACTTATTTCAAGGGATGAGGCTGTTTATTCAAGATGTATTCTTCATCACTATATGGAAGGGATAAGAGATTTAAAACAGCTTTCTTTTATTGAAGAAGATTTTATGGAAAAGAATAATATAGAATGGAAAAAAGGGATAAGTGCAGTTGGGATTGATACAAAGGAAAAAACAGTATTACTTTCTACAGGAGAAAAAGTTTTTTTTGATAAACTCCTCATAGCAACTGGATCAAAAACATTCTTTCCACCAGTTTCAAATATAGATGCTGGAAATATTTTTGGACTTCACAATTTTGATGATTGTCTAAAAATAATGGCAACTGTAAAAAAAGCTGAAAATATTGCAATAATGGGAGGAGGCCTTATTGGAGTTGATGCTGTTACAGGTTTACTGGATACCAAAAAAAATCTTTCCATTATAGAAACAAAATCACATATGCTTCCCCTTCAATTAGATGAGATATCTTCAAAAAATTATGAAGAAGCATTTTCTAAAAATGGAGTAAATCAATATTATAATTTAGGAATCAAAGCAATAAATATAAATGAAGATAAAAATATAAAATCTATTATATTATCTGATGGAAGAGAACTTCCATGTGATATGCTTATTGTTACAGCTGGGGTTCGTGCCAATGTAGATTTTTTAAAGGATAGTGATCTAGTATTGGATAAATTTGGACTTGTTACAGATGAATATGGAAGAACAAATATAGATAATATTTTTGGAGCTGGAGATGTTACTGGAAGAAATCCTATCTGGCCTGTAGCTGTAAAAGAAGGAATAATTGCAGCAAATAACATGGTAGGAATAAAAAAGAAACTTACAGATTTTTTTGCCAGCAAATCAACAATGAATTTTTTAGGTATTCCAACTATGTCACTGGGAATCAATAAGACTGATGATGAAAGTTATCAAACAGAAATTGAAATAGACAAAAAAGGAAACTATAAAAAAATAATACATAAAGATGGAAAAATCTATGGAGCTATATTACAAGGAGACCTGTCATATGCTGGAATATTGACACAACTTATTGCGAACAGGATAGATATCTCAAAGGTTAAAAAACCTATATTTAAAATAGATTATTCAGACTTCTTTAACGTAAAAGATAATTTTGAATTTACATACTAATTTTTAAGGAGAGAAGATGGAAAATAAATCATTGAGAGAAAAGATTCAAAATATACCTGTTCCCTTACTTCCAACAATGGTAGGAGCAGCAACTTTATCAAATGTTTTTACAGGGATGGGATATTCTCTCGTAAGACATGTAACAATGTTATCAGCAACAATCATCTTGTTTTTCTACATAATTAAAATAACAATGTACTTTGATACTTGTAAAAAAGAATACAGTAATGTTATACCTGCGAGTCTTTATGCAGGTTTTCCAATGATAATGATGCTGCTTGGAAGTTATTATTTTGACTATAATCAACTTTTGGGGAAAGGTTTATGGGCAGCAGGATTGATAATTGATGCAGTTCATATTTTGATATTTACATATAGAAATGTAATCAAAGGAGTAAAACTTGATACTTTTGTACCTAGTTGGTTTGTAACATATAATGGAATTTTAGTTTCAGCAGTTATTGGGATTCCTATGAAAGAACCTTTTATTTGTAAAATTATTGCAATATATGGAATAGCAGTTTTTGCTGTAATAATTCCTTTTATGGTATGGCGTCTTATAAAAAAATCAGTGGATGGACCAATGCTGCATACGAGAGCTATTGTAATGGCACCTTCAAGTCTTTCTCTTGTAAGCTATTTGAATTTTTTTGAAAAGCCGAATACAATTGTTGTATACTTGTTATATATAGCAGTTTTCTTATCATTAATATTTATAATTTACAATCTGCCTAAGTTTTTTTCAGTGCCTTTTACACCTGCTTTTGCAGGGCTTACATTCCCAATGGCTATCGGAGTGGTAGCTTCAGGAAAAATGAGTGGGTATTTATTAAATAATGGAATGATAGAATTTGGAAATTTTGTAAAGCAGGTACAAGGGATGCAGATTTATTTTACTACTGCAATTATAGGCATGGTATTATTTAATTTCTTTATCATGTTTAAAAATAGTTTTAAAAGAATATAATAAAAAAGAGAGGAATGGAAATGATTGAGTATAATGAAGCTATAAAAGTATTAGAAAAAAATATAGAACAGCAGAAAAAAACTGAAGAAATACATATTTTAGATTCTTATGGTTATATTGTTGCTGAAGATGTATATTCATCTATTTCTGTTCCCTCTTTTCCAAAGTCAGCTATGGATGGGTATGCTGTATGTAGTGAAGATATTATCAATGCTGAAAAAGATATCCCAGTAAAATTAAAAGTTGCTGGTAAAATAATTGCTGGAGATTCTCATGTTATTCAAGGGAAAAAAGGGCAAGCAGTAAGGATAATGACAGGGGGAAGAATTCCAGATGGTTTTGATTGTGTAGTAAAGCAGGAAGATACAGATTATGGGAGAGATACAGTTAATATATTTACTTCTCTCACTCCCTATTCTAATTATTGTAAAATAGGAGAAGATATTCAAGAAGGACAACTGGTTGTAAAAAAATATACAAGAATAGAAAGCTCACATATTGGAGTGTTAGCAAGTATAGGAATTTCTCATGTAAAAATAATTGCTCCTATGAAAGTTTCTGTATTATGTACTGGAAGTGAATTGATAAATCCTGGAACAAAATTAGGTGAAGCTCAGATATATAACAGCTGTTCTTATGTTATTGCATCTAAATTAAAAAGAGCTGGAATAAAAATAGTTAATATTGAAAACTGTGATGATGATACAGAAAGTATAAAAAATAAAGTAAAAAATTTTTTAGAAGAGAGTGATCTTATTATTACAACAGGAGGGGTATCTGTAGGAGAAAAAGATCTTATTCCTCATGTAATGGAGGAACTAGGAACAATTGAGTTGTTCAGAAAAGTAAATATAAAACCGGGAACACCAGTTACTGCCAATAGATATAAAGATAAACTCATATTAAGTTTTTCTGGAAATCCCTTTGCAGCAATAGTGAATTTTGAATTATTTTTTTGGTATACGGTAGCTAAATTTATGAATAATAATTATTTTAAGCCTCAAGTATTTGAGGTTGTTTTAAAAAATGATATTTTAAAAAAGAATAACCTTAAAAGATTTTTAAGAGGTTTTGAAGAAAATAATAGAGTTTTATGTAATACTAATAAGCAGATGTCTTCTGTTTTAAATGAAATGATGAGCTGTAATTGTTTGGTGGAGCAGCCAGAAGGAAAGGAACTTTTTTCTGGAGAAGTAGTAAAGTGCATAAAATTTAGATATTAATTATTTGAAAATAAGGAGTATATATGAAATTATCGGTGGGTATTTTGGCTGGAGGTAAAAGCAGCCGTATGGGGCAGGATAAAGTTTTATTAAAATTGAAGCAGAAAAGTTTTTTAGATATCCTCATAAATGAATTTTCTGATTTTGATGAATTGATAATTTCATTAGACTATTTAAATAGATATAAAGAATTAAGTTGTAAAAAAGTAGAAGATAGTATAAAAGATATAGGTCCTATTGAAGGAATAAGACAAATACTGAAAGAATCTAAAAATAAATATAATTTTATATGTGCAGCAGATATGCCTTTTTTAAAAAAAGATATAGTTGAATATATAAGTACTTTTATCAGTTCTGATTTTGATTGCTATATAATTTGTGATGGAGAAAGAAAGCATCCTTTATGTGCTGTTTATTCAAAAGATATACTCCCTATAATAGATGAAATGATAGAAGATAAAAATTATAAATTACTTCAGTTAGTTTCAAGAGTAAGAACAAAATATATAAATTTAAAATATACTAACTTTGATAAAAAAGTGATTCAGAATATTAATACATATTCAGAGTATAAGAATGCAGTAAAGCCACTTATATTTTGTATAAGCGGGATAAAAAATAGCGGGAAAACAACTTTGATTACAAAACTTATAAATGAATTCCAAAATGATTTTTCTAAAATAGCAGTAATAAAACATGATGGACATGACTTTATAATAGATCATGAAGGAACAGATACAGATAAAATAACTAAGGCAGGAGCAATGAAAACAGTTATTTTTTCAAATAAAAAATATGCTTCTATTTGTAAGGGCAGTTTTAACATGGAAGAAGAATTAAATAATATGAAAGATATGGACATGATAATAGTAGAAGGAATGAAAAATTCATATTATCCTAAAATTGAAATATTGAGAGAAGGAATCTCAGATAAGCCTATATGTGATCATAAGACTTTGATAGCAGTAGCTACAGATGGAAAAGAAATAAAAAATATAGAAAAAGGAATTCCGAGTGTTGAATTAAATAATATTAAAGCTATATCACAGATTATTTTAAATTATTTTTTTGAAGGATATAGTCAAAATTTTGATTAAATAAATGAGGTGATAAATTTGCTTGATAAATATAGGAGAAAAATAGATTATCTAAGAATTTCTATTATTGATAAATGTAATTTGAAATGTATTTACTGTATGCCTGAAGAAAGTGTGGAAAGTATAGAAAAAGATGAGCTTTTAACTTTTGAAGAGATAGAAAGAATATGTATTGCAGCAGCTGAAATAGGAATCAAAAAAATAAAAATTACAGGGGGAGAACCTCTTATAAGAAAAGAAGTTGCAGAACTGGTAAAAAAAATAAAATTAATTAAAGGAATAGAAAATGTTACCTTGACAACAAATGGCATCCTATTGGAAAAAAATATTGAGGAGCTGGCTCAGGCAGGAATTGATGGAATAAATATTAGTTTAGATAGTTTGAAAGAGAAAAAATATCATGAAATAACAAGATGTGGGTATTTAAAAGATGTACTTTCAGGAATAGAGTCTGTTGTAAATAAAAAGATAAAATTAAAATTAAATTGTGTTATTATTAAAAATATAAATGAGGATGAAATAATTGAGATAGCAGGATTAGCCCAGAAATATCCAATAGATGTGAGATTTATTGAACTTATGCCAATTGGGTATGGGAAAGAGTTTTCTTCTGTATCTAATGAAGTGATAAAAGGTAAACTAGAAACTTATTTTGGAAAGTTAATATTATCTGAAACTACTCATGGAAATGGACCAGCAGAATATTTTGATATAAATGGTTTTAAAGGAAGTGTTGGATTTATAAGTGCTTTGTCACATATTTTTTGTGACAGCTGTAATCGTATCAGAATAACTTGTGATGGAAGTATTAAGCTATGCTTGAATTATGATAATGGATTAAATGTAAAAGAAAAAATAAGAAGTGGAATATCTAATGATGAATTAAAAGATTATTTGTATCATTGTATAATAGAAAAACCTTTATATCATGGTTTTAATGAAAATAAAAAAGATAGCACTGAGCATAGAAAAATGATACAGATAGGGGGATGAATTTTTAAAATATCTGTAAAACTACAGCTGGAAATATTATAAATTGAAATAAATATTAAATTTATATAGGATTTATGCTAAAATATATGTATTCTGTTTAGTGGAGGGAAATTCTATGCCTGAAATCCTATATAAATTAAAAGACATGGATATTTTTAAAAATGCCAGCAACTCTACTTTAAGCAAACTGATTAATGCTGGTAAAATAAAGAAATATAAAAAAAATGATATAATTTACTCTGATAAAAAAATAGTAGATTATATTTTTTTTATACTAGAAGGAAAAGCAATTATTTATAATATGACACATAATGGAAATAGAAAAATAATATTTATACTGGGATCAGGAAAATTACTTAGTTTTAATGTTATAAATGATAGACTTACATCAGTATTTTCTGAAGCTATTGAAAAAACTCAAATTTTATCAATAGAAAGAAGAGAGTTTTTAAAAATAATAAAACATGATTTTGAGTTTTTAAAGTCTATAATGAGTGAATATGAAAAATATATATGGCGTATGGGGCATCAGCTTAAAAATACAATAGGAAATATTTATATAGAAAGAAGAGTTGCTGCAAAATTATGGAAGTTAGGCAGAGATTTTGGTATAAAAACAGATGAAGGTATATTGATAGATATAGAAATGACAATAACCTTTATGGCAGATTTTATAGGAGCTCCCAGAGAATCGACTTCTCGTGCATGTAAGAAACTAATTAATGAGAAGCTTATTAAATTTGAAAATAAAAAATTTATTATATTAAATGCTGATAAATTAGCAGAATATTATAAAAGATAATGTTTCCTCTGTTCACATGCTTAGTATAAATAAAAAATATAAAAAAATTTAAAGTTGGAACTGGCATTAAGCTGGATTCAACTTTTTTTATTTTCCCTTAGAAGCTTGATAATATGAACCGTTTCTAACAATAGAGTTGATAAAATTTATACATAAAATTTACAAATTGAACTAGAATAAATATTTATATTCGTCAGGTGTCCTATTTTTTTATGGAAAAATATATAAAATTTTTTAAATATTCTGAAATAGGACAAGAAAGAGATGTGTTTAAGATTTGTATGGCATATAGGTATGTATTTCTTTAATTCTATGAAAAAATAAAGAAAAATATAAATTATTTTTAAAATTAAAAAAATAATTTCAAAAAACTGAAAAACGAAAATAACGTGATCAAAAACAGCATCTGAGTATGCATATATGATAGGAGTAGCAGGTGTAAAAAATGCTGAAGCAGTAATGTCTGGTGAAAAACCAATTACTGAACTTGGAATAACAGCAGTGGATGATAAAACTTTAAAAGTAGAATTGGATTATCCAGTTCCATTCTTTGATCAGTTAGCAGCATTCCCACCATTTTATCCAATTCGTGAAGATTTTTATGATAAATATAAAGAGCAGTATGCACTTACTCCAGAGGCAATATTATCAAATGGACCTTTCAAAATGGTAGAGTGGAATCAAGGTGCTAACTACACAATGGTAAAAAATGATCAATATTATGATGCAGATAAAGTAAAAATAGATGGATTGAATTTCCAAGTAGTAAAAGATGCTCAATCAGCAATGGTTGCTTTTGATCAGGGAAATGTAGATTATGTAAAATTAACTGGTGAAATGGTAGATCAATATAAAGAGTCACCTGAGTTTATGAATACTTTAGGAGGATATTTATGGTTTGTTTCTCCTAATCAAAAAGTACCAGGGCTTGAAAATGCTAATCTTCGTAGAGCATTGGCACTTTCATTTGATAAAGAGCAAATCGCTGAGCATCTTTTAAAAGATGGTTCAATAGCTGCAAACTTTGCTATTCCAGTAAAATTAGCAGTAGGACCAGATGGAAAAGATTTCCGTGAAACTACTCCTAGTTATTTAAATGTAGATAAAGCAAAAGCTAAAGAATATTATGAAAAAGCTAAGCAAGAACTTGGAAAAGATAAGTTTGCATATGAATTAGTATTTGAAGATACTGAAGCAAGTAAAAAAGTTGCTGAGTATTTGAAATCAGAAATAGAAACTAATCTTCCAGGAATGACTGTTAATTTAAAACAACAGCCTAAAAAAGCTCGTTTACAATTAATGCAAAATGGTGTATATGAATTAGGACTTACTCGTTGGGGACCAGACTATGCTGACCCTATGACTTACCTTGATATGTGGATTACAGGAGCATCATATAACTTTGGTAGCTGGACAAGTAAAGAATACGATAAACTTATTTTTGACGCTAGTAAAGGTGATTTAACTGGTAAACCAGTAGAAAGATGGGAAGCTCTAAAACAAGCTGAAAAAGTTTGTATGGATGATGCTGCTATTTTCCCTGTGTACCAAACAGGTTCAGCAGTTATGATAAAAAAAGATTTAACAGGATTTGAATTCCACTCAGTGGGTGTACCTACAATATACAAGAATATTGTAAGAAAATAATTTGAAAGTATATTGTTTATACAGCACAATGCTGTTTTAGGTATTGTGCTGTATTTTTATTATATAAAATTCAATAAACAGAAGGTTAAATTGTTAGTGATAATATACTGCTTAAAAATTGTATTGGCAGAGTAACTTTTAAAGGAGTAAAGGGAAAATGATCAAATATATAATGAAACGTTTGGCTATTGCTGTAATAACCCTTATTGTTATAGTTTTCATACTGTATCTGATGCTTCAGTTGATGCCGGGGACACCGTTTAATGATGAAAAATTGACAGAGGCTCAAATGGCAATAGTAAAAGCTAAATATGGATTGGATAAACCATTTCTTGTTCAATTCTTCAATTACTTGAAACTTATGTTGCAGGGAGATTTTGGAGTAAGCTACAGTATTCAAAAGAATATGCCTGTATCACAAATGCTTGATGCTCGTTTATGGATATCAATTCGTATAGGGCTGCAAGCAGTAGTAGTAGGAGTAGTTTTAGGATTAATATTAGGAATAACAGCAGCGTTGAAAAAAAACACATGGATAGATACATTCTCTTCATTATTGGCAGTTATAGGAGTATCTATTCCTTCATTTGTTTTCGCACTATTTTTCATTTTGCTGTTTGCAAAAAAATTAAATATACTTCCAGTATTGTATAATGTTCATCAACCATTTATTTCAAGTATAATGCCAACCATAGCACTTTCGGTTTTCACTATAGCGAATATAGCTCGTTTTACTCGGAGTGAAATGTCAGAAGTGCTGGGGAGTGAATATATGCAGCTGGCACAGTCTAAAGGATTGAGCAGAGAGATATTAATATTTCGTCATGCATTGAGAAATACTTTGATACAGGTAGTAACAGTTTTAGCACCATTGGTAGTAGGACTAATGACAGGATCATTGGTAATAGAAAAAATGTTCTCAATACCAGGAATCGGACAGTTATTGACAATGGGAATACAAGTAAATGACTACAATGTAATTATGGCATGTGCATTTGTCTACAGTTTGATGTACATTGTTGTAATGCTGGTAGTAGACCTGTTGTATGGAGTAATAGATCCACGTATCAGACTGGTAAAAGGAGGAACAAATGAGTGATCAAAGAATAGTTTTTCAGGAGGACGATTTTAAACTTGCTCATCGTAAAGACCTGTACATAGATAAGGTCTATGAGAACCATTCTTTCTGGAGAGATTTTTTTATACGTTTAAAAGCTAATAGAGGAGCAGTGGTTGGGCTTATCTGTATATGTATAATAATTTTATTGTCAATAATAGCTCCAATGATATCTCATTTTCAAATAAATGGAAATAATCTTGCTCATCAGAGTCTGCCTCCAAAGGTTCCTTTTCTCCAAAATTTAGGAATAGCTAATGGATACATGAGAGGGAAGGATATGTATGCACTGAAAAAGGTAAAAGATGTATTCTATCTTTTTGGAACTGATACAATGGGAAGAGATATCTGGCTGAGAACATGGAGCGGAACTCGTATTTCATTGCTGGTAGCAGGAGCAGCTATAATTATAGACATGGCAGTTGGTATGACATATGGACTTATCTCTGGATATTTTGGGGGAAAAGTAGATATGGTTATGCAGCGTATTATAGAGATAATCAACTCTATTCCTACTTTGGTAATTGCTACACTTATGCTGGTAATTTTAAAACCTGGAATTGTTCCTATTTTATTTGTTCTTGTATTGACAGGTTGGATAGGAATGAGCCGTATTGCCCGTGCTCAGATGCTTAAATTAAAAGAGCAGGAATTTGTTCTGGCTTCAAAAACATTAGGTGCTTCAGATATGCATATAATATTTAAAGATATTCTGCCAAATATATTTGGGCAGCTTATTATAATGTCTATGTTTTCAATACCTAATGCAATATTTATGGAAACAACACTTTCTTTCGTAGGTCTGGGAATTCCAGCTCCAAATGTATCATTGGGAGTAATGATATCAGAAGGATTCAAGTCATTTATGATTTCACCATATATGACTATTATTCCAGCTGTGATATTAGTTATTCTTATGCTAAGTTTTAACTTGCTTGCTGATGGATTAAAGGATGCCTTTGATCCTAAAATGAAAGAGATGTAGGAGAGGAAATATGGAAGAGAGAGAAAGAGTATTATCAATTCGTGATTTAGATATTTGTTTTCATACAGCTAATGGAGTTGTGAATGCCATACGTGGTGTTCGTTTAGATTTATTCAAAGGAGAAACTATTGCTATAGTTGGAGAATCAGGATCAGGAAAGTCTGTAACTGTAAAGGCTATAATGGGAATTTTGAGCGGCAATGGATTTATTAATAACGGAACAATTATATTTAATTATAAAAATGAAAAGGGAGAAAAGATAACAAGAGATATTATTAAATTAACTCCCAAGGAAATGCAGAAACATATTTGTGGAAAACGTATTGCAATGGTGTTTCAAGATCCTATGACATCTCTGAATCCCACTATGACCATAGGAAAACAGATTATGGAGGGAATGTGCTATCACTATAAAGTTTCTAAGAAGGATGCTTACCAAAAAGCAGTTGAACTGCTAGAAGAAGTAGGAATTACTGAGCCTGAAAAGCGTATGAAAAACTATCCTCACCAGTTGTCTGGAGGTATGCGTCAACGTGTTGTTATAGCCATAGCTTTAGCTTGTGATCCAGAAATATTAATATGTGATGAACCTACTACAGCACTGGATGTTACTATTCAGGCAAAAATACTGGAGCTGATAAAAGAACTACAGGTTAAGAAAAATATCTCTGTAATATATATAACACATGACCTTGGAGTAGTGGCAAAAGTAGCAGATTATGTAGCAGTTATGTATGCTGGAAAGATAATAGAAAAGGGAAGTGTAGATGAAATATTCTATGACCCTCATCATCCATATACATGGGGGCTTCTGTCTTCTATGCCTGATATAGAAACAAATGAAGAGGTACTGTATACTATTCCGGGAACTCCTCCAAATCTATTGAATAAAGTGCCGGGAGATGCTTTTGCAGTTCGTAATGAATATGCTTTAAATATAGATTTTAGAGCAGAACCTCCAATGTTCAATGTGGGAGGAAAGCATCATGTATCCTCATGGCTTATTCATGAAAATGCACCTAAGGTAGAAATGCCATCATCTTTAAAACGTCGTATAGAAAAAATGATAAAGGGGGCTAAATAATTATGGAAAGAACTCCTTTACTTGAGGTAAAAAATTTAAAACAATATTTTAAAGTAAGCAAAAAATTTACAGTAAAAGCTGTAGATGGAATATCATTTAATATTTATCCAGGAGAAACATATGGATTGGTTGGAGAATCGGGATCAGGAAAATCTACAACAGGACGTTCTATTATTCGTTTGTATGAACCGACAGATGGAGAGGTTAATTTCAAAGGAGTAAAAATCTCTGGAAAATTGTCACTGAATCAATTACAGCATCTTCGTACAAAAATGCAGATGATATTTCAAGATCCTATGGCTTGTTTAAATCCTAGAATGAAAGTAATAGATATTATTGCTCAGGGATTGGATATTCATAAACTCTATAAAAATGAAAAAGAGAGAGAGGAAAAAGTATATCATATTCTTGAACTGGTAGGGTTGTCTCATGAACATGCTATGAGATATCCACATCAATTTTCTGGAGGGCAAAGACAGCGTATAGGAATAGCGAGAGCTTTGATAATGAATCCTGAACTGATAATTGCAGACGAAGCTATCTCAGCACTGGATGTATCAATACAGGCTCAGGTAGTGAATCTGATGAAGGAGCTTCAAAAGAAGACAGGGGCAGCATATTTATTTATTGCTCATGATTTATCTATGGTAAAATATATTTCTGACAGAATAGGAGTGCTTCATTTAGGACATTTAGTGGAGACAGGAACAACTGAGGAAATATTCAGTAACCCTATACACCCATATACAAAAAGTCTTTTGTCAGCAATTCCATTGCCTGATCCGAGAGTGGAGAAGACAAGAATTGCAATGACCTATGACTACAAGAGCAGTGGAATAGATTACACAAAAGGAAAGCAAAATCATATAGATGGACAGCACTATGTATTGGCAACAGCTGAAGAACTGAATCAATGGACTAAAAAATAAAATAAAAGACCTTGAAAAAAGAATCAGGGTCTTTTTTATTGCTTAAAAACAGCAAAAATAGATTTAAATAGTATTCTTCTCTATTTTCTTCTAAATATAAAACATATTAGAAAACAATAGTATATGCTATAATTAAGCTAAAATAAAAACAATACTGTTATCAAAGAAAGAGGGAATGCTATATGAATACTAAAACTCTAAAAATAAAAAAAATGCTGCCAATTATTATGATATTTTTTAGTTTTTTTATTTTAACTAATTGTTCAGCTCAACCAATAAATAAAACATCTGATTCAAAAAAATGGGCTGTTCCAATAAAAGTACAGGGAGCAGACAATTTTTATAAAGTTTCTGAAACCTTATTTCGTTCAGAACAACCTACAGAAGATGGGATGAAAAATATAGAAGCTTTTGGAATTGGAACTGTAATTTCTTTGCGTTCTAGACAAAAGGATGTGGAACTGGCTAAAAATACAGAATTAAATCTCATACATGTAAGTATGAGAGCATGGAATCCTAAATATGAAGATGCAGTAAAAGTGATGTATTTTTTAAATCCAAATAATCCAGAAACAAATAAGAAACCAATATTAATTCATTGCTATCATGGAGCAGATCGTACAGGAATGATGGTTGCCTTATATAGAATGGTCTATCAGAACTGGGAAAGAGAAGAAGCTCTAAATGAAATGCTGAATGGAGGATATGGCTACCATTCAATGTGGAAGGATATAGTTACTTTTGTAAAAACAGTAGATGTAGAGCAGCTTAGAAAAGACAGCCAAATAGTAAATTAAAGTAAAAAATATTGAAGAAAATTAAAAAGAGGAAGACTTAAAGACAAGTTATATTCGACTTGTAAGTATTCCTCTTTTTTAATATATTTATAAATTATTCTTTAATTTTTAATTCAAGCACATCAGGTCTAGAATAGTGCCCACAGGCATCAAATTCCATACGGCTCATAGGAACTTTTTCCATATCCAGTTCTGCATAAATAATTTCTTCTTTATCCCAAACAGGATCAGTTACATAATGTCCATAAGGATCAACTATGCAGCTTCCACCACGGCATACAGTATCAGAAAGTTTTGCAATTTCATCTGGACAGTGTAAATCATCAGGATACATATCTTTTGTAAAGTACATATCGCAGTTGATGAAGTAGCAGTGACCTTCAATAGCTATGTGACGAATAGTTGCCTGCCATTCTTCATTATCATTAGTGTTAGGGGAAATATACAGAGTAACACCTTTCTCATATAGGGCAACTCTTGCTAAAGGCATATAGCTTTCCCAACAGATAAGGCTTCCCATTGTTCCCCAAGGAGTATCAACTACTGGGAAATATCCTTTGTCAGCATCTCCCCAAACAACACGTTCAGCACCAGTAGGTTTTAATTTTCTATGGACAGCGACTAGTTCTCCATCTGGCGAGAAAAATAGATTTGTATTATAAAGTGTAGCACTAACAGGGTCACGTTCAGAAACTCCAATACTTACATAGGCATTAGCTTTTTTGGCAGCTTCTCCTATAGCTTTTGTTTCTTCACCAGGGACTAAAATAGAATTGTCATAATACATTTTCCAGTCTTTACGACCTTCAGCATTACGGCTTCCTACAGTAAAACCAAAAGTCATTCCATATGGATATCCGGGAATAAACAGCTCTGGAAATACAATTAATTCGCTTTGTTTTTCAGCAGCTTCTTCAATAAACTTGATAGTTTTTTCAGTACAAAGCTGTTTATCAAACATTATTGGAGCAGCCTGCACAACGGCGATTTTACACTTGTTATTTAAATCTTTCATAATTTTCCCCCTTTTTAAACCAGAAATTTTATGTTAATCTTAAATATTTGACATTATTATTATATCAAAAATACAAGGGGGTTGTCATATATTTTATTTTTTATGCAGAATAATTTTATAAAAGTAAAGAACTTTTTTATATCTTTGGATAATCTTGGAGTGAAAAAATAATTGACTCAGTACAATAAAAATGTTAAAAGTAGATAGTTTTATTCTGTGAAGTAAGGAAGATATTATTGGGATCAATTAAATATTTTATATTAAATAAATATAAAGGTTTAGTGATTTTATACAGCAATTTTTGGAGGGGGAACTATGAATTTCATAATCAGAGAGTATAAAAATGAAGACCTGGATTTTATTGTTGGGAAGCATTGGGATATATATTCAACAGAGTATGGATATGTAAAAAGAAGTTTTTACGATTATGTAAAAAAAACTTTGGAGGATTTTCTTGCTGTAACAAAGTTTGAAAGAGAAAAAATCTGGATTGCTGAAGCAGAAGGAAAGCCAATTGAAGCAATAGCTTTGATTATACCTGATTCTGACAAGCCATGGGAAGGGCAGCTTCGTTGGTTTATTGTTGAAAAAGAATATAGAAAATATGGAATAGGCAGAGCATTGATGGATAAACTACAGGAGTTTGCTGAAAAATGTGAGTATAAACATATTTTCCTCTGGACAGCAAGTAACTTAGGCAGAGCATTATCATTCTATAATCATCAAGGATCTTATGAAACAGATAGATTTTTGGAAACTGAATGGTGTGATGAACCAATTTATGAAATTAAATTGGAGAAAGATATTTAAAAATTATAAATAATAATTAATATGTAGAAAAATAAAAATCTAAATTAAATTAGAAAAATTTGTGTAATTAACGAAGCAAGTAAAATATAAAAAATAATATTGTTTGAACGAAGTGAGTTAAAATCCAGTAAATGATTAAAAAGTATTATTTTAAATAAAGTTATGAGGGATATTTCCATAAGAGGATATATCTCTTTTATTTTTTTGTAAATTATGTTATTCTATTAAATAAGGCTAAAGTTTTTGACAGGCTTTTTCGTAAAAAAAATTAGGAGATCTTGCTGAAATGTATAATGAAATCGACCTTCATCAAATGAACTTTGATGATGCTTTGAGGGTTTTTATAACTAAATATAATGCTTTATACAAAAAAGGCGAAAGAAAAGAGATAAAAGTGATACATGGATACGGCTCGAAATTTTTAGATGGAGAAGCTGTAATAAGAACGAAAATAAGGCAGTTCTTCTCTAAAAATAAAGACTGTGTGAGAATGAGAATAGATTTGAATCCTGGAGTGACATATGTCATGCCGTTGAAAAATCTTCCTCAGCCTAAAAAGAAAAAAATTGGATTTTAGCTGATAGAGAATCTAAACTATTTAATCGGAAGGTAATTATGTATATAAAAACTAAAAAAAATATTGGTGAACAGGAAAAAGAAAAAATAATAGAATTTTTAAAAAGCAATGGATTAGGAATTATAATAACAAAAGATGAGGATATCCTAAAAATAGGAGTAATGGGAAATAAAAAAAATGTAGATCTAGATGTACTTCTGTCTTTTGATGGTGTTGATGAAATGGTTCCCATTGGAAAAAGCTATAAATTTGTCAGCAGGGAATTTCAAAAAGAAGATACTGTGATAGACATCAAAGGAAGAAAAATAGGTGGAGGAAACTTCATGCTTATGGCTGGTCCTTGTGCTGTTGAGAGCAGAAAATCAATATTTGAAATAGCTGAAAGAGTAAAAAAATCTGGAGCCCAGGCATTGAGAGGAGGAGCTTTTAAACCAAGAACATCTCCTTATGATTTTCAAGGTTTGGGAGAAGAGGGACTAAAATACATGAAAGAGGCAGCAGACAAGTACGACCTTTTAGTAGTAACAGAAGTAATGGATACTCAAGATATATCTCTTGTATCCAAATATGCTGATATACTTCAGGTAGGGGCAAGAAATATGCAGAACTTCAGCCTTCTTAAAATTCTGGGGAAATGTGATAAGCCTATACTTTTAAAGAGAGGGCTAAGTGCTACAATGAGAGATCTTCTTATGGCAGCAGAATATATAGTTGCATATGGAAATACAAAAATAATACTGTGTGAAAGAGGAATCAGAACCTTTGAAACAATAACTAGAAATACTGTGGATATAAATGCCATTCCTTTAATAAAAGAGAAATCACATCTTCCAATAATAATAGATGCAAGTCATGGAACAGGAAGAAGAAATCTTGTAGAGCCTGTGACATTGGCAGGAGTAATAGCTGGGGCAGATGGGGCAATGGTAGAAGTACATGAAAATCCAGAATGTGCAATTTCTGATGGAGTTCAATCATTAGATTTCCCTGGATTTGAAAAACTGACAGAAAATTTGAAAAAAGTTTTGGAAGTAAAGAAAAATCTCGTATAGAAAGAGGTAAGATATGTTTGAAGATAAAGGAAATCATTTAATAATAAAAGAATTTGAAGATATGGGAATAGGAACTATATTTACAGATATAACTTATGGAAATGCAAAACAGAAAACACATGAAGAACTTGTAAAAGATTTTGCCCTTGGAGAGAGAAAACTTGTATCTGGATATCAGACTCACAGTAAAAATATACAGATAATAAAAGAGATAGAGAAAGAATATTTTGAAAATACAGATGGATTTATAACAGACAGGAAAGATGTTGTTATATTTACCAAATATGCAGACTGTCTTCCTGTATATATCTATGATCCTATAAAGGAAGTCATAGGACTGGTACATTCTGGATGGAGAGGAACTCTTCAGGAAATAGCTCTGGAAGCTGTAAAATTAATGGAAGAAAATTATGGAACAGATATAAAAAATGTTTATTTTGCTTTTGGTATAGGTATTGGTCAGGAAAATTATGAAGTAGGACAGGAATTTAAAGATCTATTTTCAGAAAAGTTTCCATCTGGTATAGTAGCAGAAAGTTTTGTAGAAAAAAATGGAAAACTGTATTTTGATAATCAGAAATTTAATCATTTAAATTTAATAGCAAATGGAGCGGACAAATCTAAAATAATAACAAATGGATATTGTACATTCAGGGATAAGAGATTCCAATCTTTCAGAAGAGATAAAGAAAATTCGGGAAGAGCAGGAGGCTTTATTTATTTTAAATGATTATGAAACATTTATTGGGGGAGAGTAATCTTGGATAAAACTTTTTATAGAAATCTTTTGGCAATAACTATGCCCATTGCATTTCAAAATATAATTTCATACAGTGTAAATATGATGGATACACTTATGCTGGGAAGCTTAGGAGAAACTGTGTTGTCAGCTTCAAGTCTGGCTGGGCAGGTATTTTTTCTGTTCTCTATACTTGTATCTGGATTGGGATGTGGAGCAGGAGTTTTATGCAGTCAATATTTTGGAAAAAGAGATTTAAAAAATCTGAGAAAAATAGCAGCAATGGTATTAAAACTGGCAATAGGATTGAGTGTCATATTTACTTTGATACTTTTAATATGTCCAGCTGCGGTTATGAAAATATTTACTCCTGAAGCAGCAGTAATAGAACAGGGAGCAAAATATTTAAGGGTAGTTGCTGTGTCATATATATGTTTTGGAATAACTACAACATTTTTAATAGTATTGAGAAGCCTGCAAGATGTAAAGCTTTCTCTTTGGATATATACAGTATCATTTTTTACAAATGTATTTTTTAACTATGTATTCATCTTTGGACATTTTGGATTTCCAAGAATGGGAATAGTTGGAGCTGCATTAGGAACAGTAATGGCAAGAGGTGTAGAAGTAGCTCTTGTGATAATATATTTGAGAAAATATGAGAAAGTTTTAAAATTCAAGCCTATAATGTTAAAGCTTTATGATCGTATATTGTTTAAAGATATGATAAAATATGGGCTTCCTGTAATAGTTGGAGAATTGTTCTGGGGAATAGGACTTTCAGCTCACTCGGCAATCTTAGGGCATATGGGAGAAGCTGTAGTAGCAGCTAACAGTATATGTAATGTACTGCATCAATTTGCTCTTTCCTTTGTACAGGGAGTAGGAAGTGCTTCAGCTGTAATTATGGGGAGATATATTGGAGCTGGAGAATTTGATATGGCTAAGAAAGCTTCAAAAGCTCTTGTAAAATTCTTTGCTGTATGCGGAGTAATAACTGCTGCATTTTTATTGAGTGTAAGCGGACCATTTTTCTCATTCTACAGCTTACAGCCAGCTACATTGAAACTAGCTAAACATTTTATGCTTGCGTATGCTTTTATTACTATGTTCAGAGCAGTATCAGCCCCTATTATAGGAGGAATATTGTGGGGAAGTGGAGATACAAGATTTGCAGCAACTGTAGATATATCATTCCTATGGTGTCTGCTTCCAATAGGATTTATGGCAGCTTTTAAATGGCACTGGAATCCAGCTCTAGTTCTTGTTATATTGAGGCTTGAGACGCCATTGAAAATGGTAGCCTGTTTAATAAGACTTCGTGGAGATAAATGGATAAAATCAACAGTGAGATAGAATATTCAGGAGGAAAAAATGAAAAAGAGTCTATTGATAATTTTAGCTGTACTTTCAATAAATCTTTATGGAGAAACTGTATATAGAGCAGCTGTAAAAGATTTAAAAATGGAAGAACTAGCAGGAACTTATTCAACAGAAAAAATAAGTAATTCTCTTAAAGGGTATAGAAATAAAAAAGAGGACTTGAATGAGCAGGCTGCAAAAGCAGTTCTTGTGGATTTAGGAGCATTATCTGTAGAAGATCTAAATTCTGGAAAGAATATAGATGAAAAACTAGGAAACTTTGTAACAGATTATATAAATACGCAAGAAAATTATATAGGAAATGTTTCTGATAAAAACCTTATAGAAAGATTAAATAATAAATGGAATAAAGGAAAAGTAATAGAAGATAGTTCTTTAAATTCTGCTTTGAATAAAGCTCTGCAAAAGGGGCTTACAACTGGATATAATATAAAAGACAGAAAAGAATATGCAAATTTTGATAAAAATCTTACAGTAAGCTATGGGCACAGTGATATGATACATGCCTCACAAATTATTGGACTTTTAAAAAGTGAAGGGATAGATGCTAAAGTACAGTTAGAACTTAAAACATCAGCTTTCATATATTTGCCAGAATGGGGAAAACCAGGTTACACACATACAAAAATGTCAGATGGAACTATAATAGCTCATCCATTGGAGTATGATCTTAAACTACAATTTGAAAATAAAAAAGACAAAGAAAAGTTTTTTGAGCTTATAGATAAATATGCTAAAAAAGATAGTGAAGATGAGAAAGGATTATTATATGAGTCATGGTGGCAGCCTTTTATACAGACAGAAAAAACAGAGTGGTATGAAATGCTTATAGACAACATAGCTTCTGACAGTAAATATGATGCTCATATTCTTACACTTCCTGAAAAATCAAAAGCTTTAGTTGAGGAATTGAAAAAAAATAAAAATATTAAAGTAACAACAAAGGAAGTATGGGTTAATCCAGCATTTTACAGATTCATGCTTGGAGAATATAAATAAAAAAAGAGGGTTCCCTCTTTTTTTATTTATTGAATATCATTTACAACTTTTAATACTTTCCCTATAACGCTAAACTCTTCACCAGGTCCAATATAAATAGGTTGATAATTAGGATTATCACTAATAAGTGCAATATAATTTGCAGTTATTTTTAATCTTTTTACATATGATTCTCCATTTACTATAAAAGCTCCTATTTCACCATTTCTAACTTCTACTCCTTTTCTGCAAAGTATTATAGAAGAATTTTTAATAGTAGGCTCCATAGAATCTCCTTTCACATTAACAGCAAAAAGAGTATCAATATTTCTTATTCCTGGGATAGAGATAAAGTCCACAGGCCCTTCTTCAGTAAATACTCCTATTCCAGCACTTATTCTTGAATAAAGAGGAATATAGTTGTCGAAATTTTTTAATTCATAAATATCAGCCTTTGGTGGAGCGTCTTTTTGTTTTTCTAGTCTTTTAAGCTCTTCTAATATAAGGGGAGGAGTTTTCTCAATAGCTGCCAGATATTTAAAATCAGCAGCTTCCTTATCACTAAGCTGTAGTATTGCAATCATCTTATCAAGTATCTCTTCACTAGGTGGATTTCTTACCTCTCCTCTTTCAATTGTATTATAATACGATTGAGTAATTCCTATTGTTTTGGCTAACTTATTTTGGCTGTAACCAAGTTCCTCTCTTTTGAATCTCAAAAAGGTTTTAAAGTCCATTGTAATACCTCCCATATCTATATATAATTAATTATAGTATAAAAATAAAAATTTTACAACAAAAATAAAAAAAAATACAATAAAAATAAAAAAGTATTGACAAAAGCGTCATCATATAATAATATATAATTAAATATAGATATCAGTGTTTTTAGATATGGTGAAGGGGGTAAAGGATATGAAAATATTAATAAAGAATAAAAAATGGGAGACTTCATTTAAGACTGTAAAACTAATATGTAATGTATCTTCTGAAAATAAAATATTTAATATAAGCTTTAATTACAATGGGAAAAATATTAATATAAAGACTTACAACCTTGACTATACATTTAAATATCTTGAAAAACTTTTTGACAGCGCAAATATGCAGGAAGCAGCCAGACTTGCAAGCTGAATAGATATAAATAAAAAAAGATAATAAAATAAGAGGAAATTTTTATGATCTGTAGGATTTTAAAGATTTCTTTTTTTATTTTCAAAAAAAAATAACACTATATATAAAAGTTATGTTATAATATAAAAGTTGAAAAACAGTGTCAAAAGTATGAATAAAAACCAAAAAATATTTTCAGCTATTGACAATTAAATAAAAAGAAGTTATATAGGTTAGTATAAAAATATAAGTTTCTATGGGGGAAATATGGTAGGAATAGTAGTAGTTGCACATAATCCTAAACTTTCACAAGAGATAATCAATTTTTGTATGGAGCTTAAAAATAGTGATTTTATGCTGGAGAATGGTGGCGGACTAGAAAATGATAATGGGTATGGGACCTGTCCTGAAGTTATAACCAAAGCAATAAGAAGAGCTAATCAAGGTGATGGAGTAGTAATACTTTGCGATCTTGGAAGTTCAGTGATCAATGCAGAAACAGCAAAAGAAAAACTAAAAAATGAAATAAGGGTAGAAATAGTGGATGCACCAATAGTGGAAGGAACAATAGTAGGAGTTTCTTCTAATCATCCAAAAGTAAATTTAGAGACATTAGTAGAATTTATAAAGGAATCAAAAGAGTTTCCAAAGTTTTAAGGGAAAGATAACTTAAGAGGGATACCAGCTTTTAGGTTATCTTTTTCTTTTGTAATAGAGAAGGTGAGAAAAATGAGTAATGAATTAGAAAGTAAAAATGTCAGCAGGCTGTTTTTTAAGTTTGCTGTTCCTAGTATAGTAGGAATGTTGATAGTATCTATACAAATGATGGTAGACGGTATATTTATAGCAAATACTCAGGGAGCTTCAGGACTTGCAGCAATTAATCTGTCTATGCCCATAATATTGTTTACCAACAGTATAGCCCTAATGATAGCAGCTGGTGGTGGAGTATACTGTTCAATTGCTTTAGGAAAAGGAAAATTTAAAAGAGCTAATGAGATAATGTCTTTTACTCTTCAAATATTTGTAGTGTTTTTAGGAAGCATATCTCTTTTAGGATTTCTTTTTATAAATGGAATAATAGGAATATTAGGAGCAACGGAAATTCTAGCACCATTAGTAAAAGCCTATCTTTTGACTATGCTGGTATTGAATATACCATATAATATACCAATATTTACAGAGGGATTTATAAAAATAGCTGGAAAGCCAAATCTTGTATTTTTAAGCTGTATAATATGTCTTACAGGAAATGTTTTAATGGACTATCTTTTCATAGTAAAGTTGGATATGGGAGTATTTGGAGCAGCTCTTGCTACTTCTATAGCTAATGGAACTGCTGGAGTAGTTCTTATGTGGAATTATTTTAAAAACAGAAGCAGACTTAATATAGTAAAACCTAATGGAAGCAGAATACTTTTAGGGAAAATATTATATAATGGAAGTTCTGAAATGCTGACAATGGTATCAAGTGCTCTTGCTACTTTTATCTTCAACTATATACTTATCAGAAGAATAGGAGAAATAGGAGTATCAGCCCTAACTATAGTTTTCTATGTGAATACAGTGGTAAATATATGCCTTTTTGGATTATCTCAGGCACTTCAGCCGATAGTTTCCTACAATCTTGGAGCTAGAAGAATGGAACAGATATATAAGGTAATGAAAACAGCTTTCTTTACTGGAGGGAGTATAGGATTTTTCTTTTTCTTTGTAATGAAATTCAATAGTGGTCCTATTATAAGAGTATTTTCAAAAGATAATGTTGATTTGATGGCTCTGACAGGAAGAGCTTTGAGTTTTGTAGTATTTCAATATCTGTTTTCATTTGTGAATGTTATAACCAGCTCATTTTTAACTGCTGTAGAAAAACCTATGGAATCAGCAGCTGTGGCAATGTGTCGTTCTCTTATATGTGTAGCAGGACTCCTTTTCATACTGCCTATATTTTTGGGAGAAAAGGGATTGTGGCTGGCTCTTCCTCTGGGAGAACTTCTGTGCATGACTGTGAGTGTACCACTTTTGATAGTATCATATAAGAAAATAAAAATAAGAATAACTAAAAATCTAGTATAGATAATTAGATAGTCATATAAACAAAAATAAAAAAATATGTTAGATTTCTTATAATAAAAAATTGTGAGGAAAAATAGAGATATAGAATTATTTAATAAGATTGAGGGAAATAAAAGAGATATAAAAGCGGAAATAACAAATAGATAAAAACTTGTTGAAAATATTAAGGATTATTATATAAACTTATACTTAAAGAAAATTAAAATGGGGTTTACTTTTGTATAGGATATGTGATATATTGTACTTAGAAAATATAACAAGGAGAAGAAAATGACTTTAAGAGCTACCATAATTATAATAATATCAATAATATGCTTTCAATAAAAATATTATAGATGTTATTTATGTAGTCTAAGTTATTCTTCTTAAGGAAATAAATTAAAAGTTGAAGACAGCCTGCATAGCTGTCTTTTTTATTACAATCTAAACTTTTTATCAGGAGGGTTTTATGTACAAAAAAGTGTCTACGAGTTTGAATTTCGTAGAAAGAGAAAAAGAAATTGAAAAATACTGGGAAGAGAACAAAATTTTTGAAAAGAGTCTGGAATTAAGAAAAGGGGATAAGACATATACTTTCTATGACGGACCTCCTACAGCTAATGGTAAACCGCATATAGGACACGTTTTAACTCGTGTAATAAAAGATATGGTACCTAGATACAGAACTATGAAAGGCTATGATGTACCAAGAAAAGCGGGATGGGATACTCATGGGCTTCCAGTAGAGCTTGAGGTAGAAAAATTATTGGGAATAAATGGAAAAGATCAAATAGAAAGTTATGGACTACAACCATTTATTGAAGAGTGTAAAACAAGTGTGTGGAAATATAAGGGAATGTGGGAGGACTTTTCTAAAACAGTTGGATTCTGGGCTGACATGGAAAATCCATATGTAACTTATGACAATAACTTCATTGAATCTGAATGGTGGGCATTGAAGCAAATATGGGAAAAAGATTTACTTTACAAAGGATTTAAAATCGTTCCTTACTGCCCAAGATGTGGAACACCTCTATCAAGTCACGAAGTGGCACAAGGATATAAAGATGTAAAAGAAAGATCAGCAATAGTTAGATTTAAAGTAAAAGATGAAGACGCATATATTCTAGCTTGGACAACTACTCCTTGGACACTGCCTTCAAATGTGGCTCTTTGTGTAAATCCAAATGAAACTTATGTAAAAGTTCAGCATGAAGGATATACTTACTACATGGCAGAAGCCTTAGTTCCAACAGTATTAAAAGAAAACTATACTATCCTTGAAAGTTATAAAGGAAAAGATTTAGAGTACAAAGAATATGTACCTCTATTTAATTTTGTAAAACCAGATAAAAAATGCTGGTATGTAACTTGTGATACTTATGTTACATTGACTGATGGTACTGGAGTAGTTCATACAGCCCCTGCATTTGGAGAAGATGACGCCAATGTAGGAAGAAAATATGATCTTCCATTTGTACAATTAGTAGATTCTAAAGGAGAAATGACAGAAGAAACACTTTGGACTGGAGTATTCTGTAAAAAAGCAGATAAAGATATTTTGAAAACTCTTGAACAGAATGGACTTCTTTTTGATGCACCTGTATTCGAGCATAATTATCCTCACTGCTGGAGATGTGACACTCCTCTTATCTATTATGCAAGAGAATCTTGGTTTATCAAAATGACAGCTGTAAAAGAAGACCTTATCAGAAACAATGACACTATCAACTGGATACCAAAGACTATAGGAAAAGGACGTTTTGGTGACTGGCTTGAAAATGTTCAGGACTGGGGAATCAGCCGTAATCGTTACTGGGGAACTCCTTTAAATGTATGGGAATGTGAATGCGGACATAATCATGCTATTGGAAGCATAGAAGAATTAAAATCTATGTCACCTAACTGTCCAGAAAATATTGAGCTTCATCGTCCGTATATAGATGCAGTAACTATAACTTGTCCTCATTGTGGAAAACAAATGACAAGAGTGCCAGAAGTTATTGACTGTTGGTTTGACTCAGGATCAATGCCTTTTGCTCAGCATCATTATCCATTTGAAAATAAAGACTTATTTGAAAAACAATTCCCAGCAGACTTCATCTCTGAAGCTGTTGACCAAACAAGAGGTTGGTTCTATTCACTTCTTGCAATATCTACATTGATTTTCAATAAAGCACCATATAAAAATGTAATTGTACTAGGGCATGTCCAAGATGAGAATGGACAGAAAATGTCTAAATCTAAAGGAAATGCAGTAGACCCATTTGATGCACTTGCTACTTATGGAGCAGATGCAATTCGTTGGTACTTCTATATAAATTCAGCTCCTTGGCTTCCTAACAGATTCCATGGAAAAGCAGTTCAGGAAGGACAGCGTAAATTCATGGCTACATTATGGAATACATATGCTTTCTTTGTTCTTTATGCTGAGATAGATCAGTTTGATGCTACAAAATATACTTTAGACAAAGATAAATTAACTGTTATGGATAAATGGCTTCTTTCTAAATTAAATACAGTAGTAAAAGGTGTAGATGAAAATCTTGCTGACTATAAACTTCTTGAAGCTGCAAGACTTCTTCAGGATTTTGTAGATGAATTAAGCAACTGGTATGTAAGAAGAAGCAGAGAGCGTTTCTGGGTACAAGATATGACTGATGATAAAATCACAGCATACATGACTTTATATACAGCTCTTGTTACTATTTCAAAAGCTGCTGCACCAATGATTCCATTTATGACAGAGGAAATTTATCGTAATCTGGTATGCAGTATAGATAAAAACGCACCTGAAAGTATTCATTTGACTGATTTCCCTGAAGTGCATGAAGACCTTATAGATAAAGCACTTGAAGAGGATATGGAAGAAGTTCTTCAGGTAGTTACTCTAGGAAGAGCAGCAAGAAATGCAGCTAATATTAAAAATAGACAGCCAGTAGCTAATATTTATGTAAAAGCTGGACATAAAGTTGGAGAACTTTATCAAAATATTATAAAAGAAGAACTTAATATTAAAGAAATTCACTTTGTAGAGGATACATCGCAATTTACTTCATATACTTTCAAACCTCAGCTAAAAGTATTGGGACAAAAGTATGGTAAGAAAGTAAATGAAATCCGTACTCTTCTGGCAGAGATGGATGGAAGCAAAGCTAAAAAAGAGCTGGACACTAATGGAGTTTTAGTTCTTAAATTAGCTGATGGAGAGGAAGCATCTCTTACTGTAGATGATCTGTTGATAGAAACAGCTCAAACAGAAGGGTATATGCCGCTTGAGGATAGAGGAATAACTGTTGTACTTGACACTAAACTTACTCCTGAATTAACAGAAGAGGGATTTGTAAGAGAAATTATCAGTAAAATTCAATCTATGCGTAAAGAGGCAGATTTTAATGTAACTGACCACATTACATTCTATGAAAAAGATAATGACAAAATTAAAGAAATCATTGAAAGAAATTCTGAAGAAATTAAGCATGATACTCTTGCTGATGAAATAGTTTTTGGAGAAGCAGATGGATTCACAGGAGAATTTAATGTAAATGGAGAAAAGGTTCTCTTTGGAGTAAAAGTAAATAAATAATAATATAAAAAGAGGTTGACAGTGCCAACCTCTTTAATTTTTAGTTGAAATATGGTTTGATTTTTTCTATCCATTCTTTAATTCTATCTGGAGTGTCTGTTCCTTGATTTCCTTCATCAAGAGCAAGACCTACAAATTTTCCATCTACAACTGCTTCAGTTTCTTCATAATGATATCCTTCTGTAGAAGTGAATCCAATAACTTTTGCCCCATTTTTTACAACAGCATCATAAAGTATTTTCATAGCTCCAACATATGATTCACCAAAAGCAAACTGATTTCCAAGTCCTGCTATAGCAACAGTTTTACCAGTGAAATCTATATTTTTAAATTCTTCAAAAACATTGTTCCAATCTTCCTGTAATTCTCCAACTCCATAAGTAGGAGATACAAGAATAAGATTTTCATAATCTTTTATTTCAGATATTCCATCAGCTACATTATATGTTTGGTAGTCATCTTTTCTAAGATAGAATTCTATCTCATCAACTATACCAGTAGTATTTCCAGATGTTGTTCCATAAAAAATTCCTATTTTTTTCATCTTTATTCCTCCTATAAATTACAGATATCTTTTACAACTTCACTTGCTATTATAAGCCCAGCACTTGAAGGAACAAAAGATATGCTGCCAACATTTACTTTTTTCTCTCTGCTCCCAGTTTCATTTTCAGGCTTTCTGGGAATCTCTTTTGAATAAACCACTTTTAATTTTTTAATTCTTCTATTCTTTAATTCTTTTCTCATAACACGAGCTAAAGGGCATACAGAAGTTTTATAAATATCAGCTACTTCAAGCATTGTCGGCTCGATTTTATTTCCAGTTCCCATGGAAGAAATAATTGGAGTGCCAGTATTTTGAGCTGTTTCAGCTAATATCAGTTTAGAAGTTACTAAATCAATAGCATCAACTATATAATCATATTTTTTATCTTTAAAAAATTTATCATAATTTTCCATTGAAAATTTTTCAGGATACTCATGTATTTTTATATCTGGATTGATAGAAAGAAGTCTGTCTTTCATAACAGAGGTTTTTAATTTTCCTACAGTATTTTGTAGGGCAATAATCTGTCTGTTAAGATTGGTGATATCCACAGTATCAAAATCTACAATGGATAATTCTCCAACACCAGCTCTGGCTAGAGCTTCTATGACAAAGCCTCCCACTCCTCCAACGCCAAATACTATTACATGAGAATTTTGAAGTTTTTCAAGGTTTTCCTTTCCTATCAAAAGTTCAGTTCTTTGAAATATCATGTCATCATCCTCAAATATATTATTTACTATCTTAGTAAATAATATATTATTTTTCATAAAAAATCAACAATATATTTTTTATAATTTAAACATTACAGAGAGTTTTTAAAATAAAAAATGAAAATAATTGGAAGAAAATGTAAGTAAATAGAAAAAAATGTTTAAAAAGCTATTGACAAAGTAGAGATCATGAGTTATATAATTTATCAACAGGAGAAATGAAAACGTTTTCAAAAAGAGGTGTACAACAAGATGAAAATAAATGATGTAGCAGAATATGCAGGAGTTTCATTAGCTACTGTTTCGAGAGTTATAAATGGAAAAAATGTAAAAAAAGAGACAAGAGAAAAGGTAGAAGAAGCTATAAAGAAATTAAATTATACACCAAATTTTATGGCAAGCAGCCTTCAAAGAACTAAGAGCAATATGCTTTTGATAATAGTTCCAGAGATATCAAACCCTTACTACTCTGCTATTTTAGAAGGAGTAGAAGTAACAGCAAAAAGCATGGGGTACAATATTATTTTGGGAAGCAGCTACTCATCAGAAGCACAATTATTAGATTATCTCACTCTACTAAATACCAAACTTGTAGATGGGATAATACTTATGGAGAAAATAAGAAAAGATAAGATAATGGAAAAGATAAAAGATGAAAACGTTTTCAAAAAGATAGTTCAGTGCAGTGAGTACATAGAAGAAAACGAACTTACTTATGTAACTATAGATCATAAAAAAGCAGCATATGAAGCTGTAAGTCATCTTATATCAATAGGGAAGAAAGATATATATCTTTTCTCAATGAAAAAAGACTATACATATTCTACATTGAGAAGAGAAGGTTTGATAGAAGCTATGAGAGATAATGGGCTGGAATTTAAAAAGGAGAATGAAGTACTTTTAGATGAATTATCTATAAAAGAAGCTCAAAAGCATATGAATATAATTTTAAATAACAGAGAGGTAGAAAATATAGGAATATTTGCAGTATCAGATGTGATAGCTATAGGAATATTAAAAGCTCTCAATACTAAAAATATAAAAATACCACAGGAAGCAGCAGTAATAGGATTTGACAACATAGATTTTTCAGCAGTTACAGAACCATCACTTACAACAGTATCACAGCCGGGATATGAATTAGGAGCAGAATCGGTAAAAAGCTTGGTAAGAAAAATAACAGGAGAATGCAATGATCCTGAAAAAATTATTTTAGACCATGAGCTTATAGTCAGAGAAACAACCAATAAATTTGTTTTAAAGTAGAGAGACATCTCTAATAAAATATAAGGAGGATTGATTTGATGAAGAGATTTTTTACATTATTAGCGGCATTATTGCTTTTAAGTGTAGCTGCATTTGCAAGTGCTGGAGGGAAAGTTTTAGGAATTGTTATGCCTAATGCAACTCACGGATTTTTAGGAGAGAGTATAAAACACGCTAGAGCAGCAGCTGAAGAGTATTCTAAAGCTAATGGATTTAGCTACAAATTCCTTACTTCTGCTGAAGCATCAGAACAAAATAACCAGTTAGATACTTTAATCAATGAAAAAGTTGATTGTATTGTTTTATGGCCACACAATGGAAATGAATTGAGATCTGGAGCTATGAAAGTTATGGAAGCTAAGATTCCATTAATTATTTATGACCGTTTAATTGATGAATTTAAACCTACTGCTGAAGTTATGGGAGATAACTTTACAATAGGGGAAGAGACTGGAAGATATCTGAATAAATACTTTGCTGAAGATTTGAAAAAAGGAAAAGTTAATATCCTTGAGTTCAAAGGGGATAACTCTACAGTTCCTCAACAACGTTCAGATGGATTTGCAAAAACTGCTGATAAAAATATCAACATTCTTCAACAATTCAGTACTGACTGGCAAAGAGCAAAAGCTCAAGAACAAATGGAAACACTTCTTAACAGTTTGAAAAAAGATGAAGTAGAAAGTATAAAAGCTGTATTTACTCATGATGATGAAGTTATGCTTGGAGTATTAGATGCAATAATGAGTTATAGTGGAAATGCTAAACTTAATATTAAACTTGTAACTGGTGTTGGTGGAAGAAGAGAAAATATAGAAACTTTTGATATATTCAAAAATGATTTAGGAATAGATCAAGTAACTTATCTGTTCTCTCCTACAATGGTAAGAGATGCAGTTAAAATGGGTGCAGATATACTAGATGGAAAAACATTCTCTGGACTATATCTTATCCCTACTGAAACAATAGATAACAATAACTATAAAGACTATATGAAGAGTGAGCATTGGAAAATAAGATACGAAAGCGGAATCTAAAATAAATTAATTTGAGGGTGGGAATTCCCACCCTTATTTAAAAAATGGGGTAGGTGATAAAAATCATGCTTTTGGAGATGAGGAATATAGTGAAATGTTTTGGTCCTGTACAGGCTTTGAAAGATGTTTCCCTCAGTGTAGATAAAGGTGAAATACATGGACTATTAGGAGAGAATGGAGCAGGGAAATCCACTCTGATGAATATTCTGGCAGGGACATTTCCGCCTACACAGGGAGAGATTTATTTTAATGGAGAGAAAATAGAGGATCTGAATACTAAGAAAACACAGGGAATGGGGATAAGATTTATACATCAGGAATTAAATCTTGTAAATGATCTTACTGTCTATGAAAATCTTTTTCTTGGAGAGGAGCTTCTTAATAAATATGGACTTCTAAATAAAAAAGAGATGATAAAACGATCTAAAGAAATTCTTGAAAAAATGAATCTGGATATTGACCCTGAAATGGAAGTAAGGCATTTGGAGACATCAAGAAAACAGCTCGTTGAAATAGCGAAAGCTCTTCTTTTTGATGCAAAGCTTATAATAATGGACGAACCTACAACAGCCTTAACTAATAAAGAGATAGAAATGCTTTTTGTTCTTATGAGAAGATTAAAGGAACAGGGAGTAACTATGATTTATATATCTCATAAAATGCCGGAGCTTTTCAGTATCTGCGACAGATATACAGTGCTTAGAGATGGAAGATTTATAGAAAGCGGTTATTTTAAGGATATAAACGAAAGAAAAGCTACTGAACTTTTAGTGGGAAGATGTATAGAAAATGAAAAGATAGAAAAAGAAAAAATATCAGAAGAAATATTGATGGAAGTAAAAAATATAACTTCAGAAGGAAAATTTAAAGATATATCTTTTAATTTGAGAAAAGGGGAAGTTATAGCAGTTACAGGACTGCATGGAGATGGAAGAGATCAGCTTGCAGAGGCGTTATATGGGGTATGTAAAATAAATTCTGGAGAAGTATGGGTAAATGGGAAGAAACTTGGATATAGAAGTATAAAAGATACAGTGGAAAATGGAATAAGTATGGTACAGAGAAATAGAAAAGAACGTTCTATTATAAAAGATATGAGTATACTTAATAATTTTTCTGTTTCAAGATTTGTTTCAAAACATAAAAAACTTTTTATTGATGATAAATCAGAAATAGAAAGATTTGATACAAGAAAAAAAGAGATGTCCACAAAAATCGGACACTATGATGACTATATAACATCACTTTCAGGAGGAAATCAGCAAAAGATAATTATTGGAAGATGTCTTGAACTGGATACTGATGTGATAATTTTAGATAATCCTACACAGGGGATAGATGTAGGGGCTAAATTTGAAATTTACAAGATAATCAATGAATTGGCTAAAACTGGGAAAGGAATAATAATATTCAGTTCTGAATATCCAGAGATAAATAAAGTAGCAGACAGGTGTTTTGTAATGTATAAAGGAAGAATAAATAAAGAACTGACAAGAGATGAGTTCAGTGAGATAAATATCATGCACTATGCTACAGGAGCAAATATGGAGGAAAAAATATGAGTCAGTTGAATAAAAATCTAGATATGAAAAAAATATATTCTAATTATACATTTGTATTTTCTTTTTTAGTACTTGTTGTAATAGCAACTGTAATAAACCACTCATTCCTGTCATGGACAAATTTATCTACACTTATGCTTCAATCATCTATTAAAGGGATAATAGCACTTGGAATGACTCTTATTATCATATCAGGGCAGATAGATTTGTCGGTGGGATCACAATGTGCCCTTGTAGCAGGATTAGGAGTAGTTGTTCTCAACAGAACAGAGAGCCCTTTTATAATGCTCCTTTTCTGTATGGCATTTGGAGCTTTGCTTGGAACTATCAATGGACTGATAACAAATAAAGGGAAAATAGCTCCTTTCATAGTTACCCTTGCTACAATGAGTGCCTACAGATCAATAATAGTTCAGCTAGGACAAGGTGGACCTTTCAATATTAAGATGAAGATACTTATGAGTTTCAGAAAGATAGCAGCAGGAAAATTTTTAGGTGTGCCTAACCTTGCAATAATTTTTGTAATAATAACTATACTTATGGTTATTTTAGTGAAATATACAAAATTTGGAAGATATGTTTATGCTGTAGGTTCTAATGAGAATGCTACTTTCCTTACTGGAGTAAATGTAGTGAAAGTAAAAACATTATGTTTTACACTTACAGGATTTTTAACAGGAATAGCTTCATTCCTTCTATCATCAAGACTTACTTCTATCACAGCAGCTAATGTGGGAATGTCTTTTGAGTTGGATGCAATAGCAGCAGTTGCTATTGGAGGAACATCTATGAGTGGAGGAAGAGGAAAAATAATGGGAACTTTTCTGGGAGCTATAATGCTTCAAATGATAGAAGGTATCCTTATAGCAGCTCGTATTCCGCCATTCCTGTCAGGTTTGGTAAAGGGAATAATAATAATTCTGGCAGTAATTTTCCAAAGTAAAAAAGGTAATGATTAAAATATAACAAACTTATGGAGGTTCATATGAAATTAGGATTTTTAACTGGTATCATGGGAGATATGTCTATATATGAAAAAATAGAATGGGCTCATAAGATAGGTTTTGAAACATTAGAAGTTTCATGCTGGCCTAAAACTAATTCCAGAGATTATTCAGGAAGTGATATAGATGTAGCGAATTTTACTAAGGAAGAGGCGGATAAATTAAACAGATTCCTTAAAGAAAATGAGATGACTATTGTAACTCTTGCTTACTATGATAATAACTTGGACCATGATCCTGTAAAGAGAAAGGGATATAATGATCATTTGATAAAAGTAATAGATGCAGCTTCACTTTTAGGAGTAAAAAATGTAGGAACTTTCATAGGAAGAGATATGACACTTCCAATAGAGGAAAATTTTGATGAAATGGAAAAAGTTTTTAAGCCTATACTTGAGTATGCAAAAGAAAAAAATGTGAGAATAATAATAGAAAATTGCTCTATGCCAGGATGGCATGAAAGCGGATGGGCAGGAACTATATCATATTCACCAGAATTATGGGATGAGATGTTTAAAAGACTTCCATATGATAACTTCGGATTGAACTATGATCCATCACATTTGTTATGGCTGGGAATAGACTATATTCAAGCTTTGAAAGATTACAAGGATAAAATATTTGAAGTTCATGCTAAAGATACAGAGGTATTTGAGAATAAGAAAAAATATTACAGTATTTTAGGAAAACAATTAGGGAGAAAAGATAACTGGGATCTTGGATTCTGGAGACATAGAATGCCTGGAAAAGGTGATATAGACTGGAAAAAATTTATTGATACATTAAAAGAGATTGGTTATGATGATGAATTGGTAATAGAACATGAAGATTTAGAGTATCAGGATACAGTTGAAAAAGTAAAAGAGGGTCTTGAATTGGGGTATAAATATTTAAAGGAAAGGATGTAGGAGGCAGAGATGAAAAAAATAAAAGTAGGAATAATCGGATGTGGTTCTATAACTGAAAAAAGACATGCTCCTGAATATTTAGATAACCCTCATGTAGAGATAACGGCATTTTATGATTTGAATAAAAAAAGAGCTGAATTGATGGTGGAAAAATTCGGTGGAAAAGCTGTAGATGAATATATGGATATTTTAAATGATCCAGAAATAGATGCTGTAAGCGACTGTACTCCTAATAATATGCATTGTATTATATCTACCAAAGCTATGGAGCTTGGAAAACATGTATTGTGCGAAAAACCTATGACTAAAAATGTAGAGGAAGCAGAAGAGATAGCAGAGATGCAGAAAAAAACTGGAAAAATATTTATGATGGATCATAATCAGAGATTTACAGAAGCTCATAAAAGAGTGAGAGATATAATAAGAAGTGGGAAATTAGGAAAAGTAATAACTTTCAGAACTACTTTTGGGCATGGAGGCCCTGAATCATGGACAGAGAGTAAATCTAAAAATACATGGTTCTTCCAGAAAGATAAGTGTGAATTTGGAGTAATAGGAGATTTGGGAGTTCATAAAATAGATCTTATCAGATATCTTACAGACTCAGAATTTGAAAGTGTATGTGGAATGGGAGGAACTCTTCATAAAACTTTTGAAAATGGAGATCCTGTAGAAGTTTATGATAATGCAATCTGTGTATTGAAAATGGCGTGTGGAGCAATAGGAACAGGAACTTTCAGCTGGACATATTATGGACAGGAAGATAATTCAACTATTTTGTATATGGAGAAAGGGATAATCAGAATATATGATGACCCTAAATATCAAATAAAAATAATCTATGAAGATGGAAAAATGGAAGAATTGGAAGTTGAAGCTATACAGACAAATGACAATCAGACAAAAACTGGTGTAATAGATGCTTTTGTAAATGCTATTTTAAAAAATGAAGAATCTCCTGTAACAGCAGAAGATGGACTTATTTCTATAAAAGTAGTAAAAGGAATAATAAAAGCTATTGAAGAGAAAAAAGAGATAAAATTATAAAGAGGTATAAATAAAAAAAATTAAATTTAAAAAGTTATTAATGCAGTTAATAAGGACAGCGGTTTAGACTAACAGCTGTCCTTTTATTTTTAATATTATAGAATAGATATTACTTTTAAAAAAAATAAGTACTATTATATAGTTATAAAAATGCTACCTCTAATTTCAAAAGAGCTTCTTTGAGTTCATCAGTGGTTTTATCTTCTTTATCCCAAGTTACATGATATATCCTGCTTCGATATTTAATATTTTTGATTCGTGAAAAGGCTTTATTTAAAGGATCTTTTTCTAAAAGCCCTAACATTACAAAATCACGTTTGGGGGAAATTTTTAGCAGCTGTGTGATAAGTTCATATCCAAGTTCGACATTGTTATCCTTTACCATTATACCCATAGATGTATAGTCAGCAGAATGATTTTCTTTTGGAAATGAAGGATATTTTAAAAGCCGTGTAGGAAGTTTTGAAATATATTTGTAGATTCCTGAATAACTTTTTATCACATAGTTTTTATAATCCTGTTGATTGAGAAAGTATCCTATTCCTAATAATTGAGAATTTTCATAGATACCATAAAATTCTCCATTTTTTAAATCGTTGCTGTTCAATGAAGGGTATGTGAGATTATATTTTTCAGCTTCTTTTATATAAAACTCTTCAGCTTGAGAGAAATCACATCTAGCTATTTGAAAATTCGTTTTCTTGAAATTTCCTGTTTTACAAAAATATACAATATAACTGTCAAGAAATCTATATTCAGGCATATTTTTATGTCTTTTTTCCAAAAGCAGGAGAGCAGCTGTATTTTCTTCAAGAATAGAGCTGTAGTAAAAGTCTATATAATTTTTAGTTTCTTCATAAAGAAATCTGTATATCTCTGGAATGCACATAACTCTTCTTTGATATTCAGGAATAACCTTTAACCCTGTAAGATATCCAGCTCTTTTAATTTTTCCATTTACAAGAGCGGGTCTTACTATACATCCCCCCATTCCAACAGCTTCTCCATGTTCCTTTTCCCTGAGAATATATATATAAGATTCAGTTCCCTCTTTCTCAAAAGAAGCAAGGGGATCGTCTCCTCTTAAATACTGTATTTCTATTCCCCCACTAAAACTTCCACTTTTCATAATTTTTTCAATATCTGCGGTATCCTTTTTTTCTGCCCTTGTTAGAGTAAATTTTTTATTTTGGAAACTCATCTAAATTCCTCCCTATAGGTACATTTATTTTTTGATCAATTTCGCTGTTTATACTTAAATTCATTATCCAAAAGAGGCTCCACAGCATAGGACTGCTGTATCTCATAGCCTGTATTCCTCTTTTGAATACAGTTTTAAAAGAAGCAAATTCCTTTCTTGCATTCTGACATGCTTTACTCAGTTCTTTAGGACTCATCTGTTTAGGCTTAAATGCCAGCTCTCCATAGTTGTAATTTTCTTCCAGCCACCATTTATCATACAACAGTCTGTTGTCACTTTTCAATCTATCATAGAGTTTTGTCCCAGGAAAGGGAAGTAAATGATTGAATGCTGCTGTATAAAAATTATGCTTCTTGGAAAATTCGACTGCCTTTTTGATAGTATCTTGTGTATCATTGTCATAACCAAAGACAAAAGTGGCATAAATTCCTATTCCAGCATTATGTATTCGCTGAACAAGCTCATCTCGTTCAGCTTCCATGATATTCACAGCTTTATTCATCTGCTTAAGATTAGTTGTATCAAGACTTTCAAAACCTATCAATATTATTTCGCAGCCACTTTTTTTCATTGCAGTAAGAAGATCCTTGTCTTTTGCCATATTTAGAGTTCCTTGTCCAGCCCATTTTATTTTTAACTTTTCCATTTCTTTCATTAATTTTAAAGAATATTCTTTAGGATAAAAGAAATTTGGATCAAAAAATATTATTTTATCACTCTTTAAACTTTTTATTTCTTCAATCACATCTTCTACTGGTCTGGGATTACTTTTCCACATCTCGCTTATAGCACAAAAACTACATTTGTTATCACAGCCTCTATCAGCTATTACTGGTGATACCTTCATGTATCTCTTACTTTTTATCAAATTTCTTGGAACCATTTTTATTTTTCTTACATCTATATTTTGGTTATCATATTTTTTTTGGGTTCTCCTTTGAGATAATCATGAAAAAATTCAGGAAGAGATATCTCACCTGCTCCTATTATTACAGTATCACAATGTTCTGCTGCTTCTTTAGGTACAGCAGAGGTATGATATCCTCCCATTACAATATATGCACCTCTTTTTTTAAATTCTTTTGAATGTATATATGCCTGTTTGCTGGAAGAGGTATCAAAAGATATTACAATAATGTCATATTTTTTCTTATCATAATCTACTTTATAGGATATCTCATCACAAGCATCTATTTCTGCAATTATATCTTTTGGTACTAGTGATACCAATGTAGGTAGAGTAAGTGATGGATATGTCATTAGATTGGAAAATATTCCTCTGTATGATTTTTCTGTTTTGTTCCAAGCATGAATAAAAAGTATTTTTAAAATATCAATCCCTCCCTTAATGTTTCTTATTACTATTATAGTATATTTTTTCTATAGAAATAAGAAGTAATATTTAGTGAGAATCAACATACAGGAAGTGTTTTAATAGAAATTTGTATATAATAATATTTATAAGATATAAAACAAATTAGGTTCAAAGAAAAATAGCAGTTAAATTTTTCTTTTTTAGGTATTTATTAAAAAGTTATAACTTTTATTACAGAATTGTAAAAAGTAAAAAAATTATAAAATTAAAATATTCTAATAAAAATTTATCATAGAGTTTTTTTATTCTCCTTGGGGAAAGAAAATATTTTACATCAAAGCTTAATAAATCTCTTCTTTTTATTGACATTTCATATATATTATGATATACTTTACCATAGATTACGCTTGGAAAGGGTCATCAGCAACCCTAGGCCAGCGATTGCAATACTTTTGGAGGTGTTAAAATGTACGCAGTTATAAAAACTGGTGGTAAACAGTACAAAGTAGCAGAAGGTGACGTATTAAGAGTAGAAAAATTAAATGCTGAAGTTAACGCAACTGTAGAATTAACTGAAGTTCTTTTAGTAGCTAATGGAGAAACTGTAAAAGTTGGAACTCCTGTAGTTGACGGAGCTAAAGTAGTAGCAGAAGTAGTAGCTCAAGGTAAAGGTGCTAAAGTTGTTAACTTCAAATACAAGCCAAAAACAGGATACCACAGAAAAAAAGGTCACAGACAATTATTTACTGAGATCAAAGTTACTTCAATCAACGCTTAATTAATTTATGACAAGAGTTGAAATCTTTAGAAAAAATGGTAGAATTGTGGGATACAAGGCTACTGGTCATTCAGACTATGCTGAATATGGAGAAGATATAGTATGTGCAGCACTGTCAATGGCATTACAAATGCCCTTGGGAGGAATGCAGGACGTTCTTGAGCTGATACCCAAATTTGATATAGATTCTGATGGATACCTTAGGGTAGATATGAGAGGAATGGATAATAAAGGTAAAGAAAGGGAACTAGATACTCTTCTAGAAAGCATGGCTTTAATGGTTGAAAATTTATCAAAAGAATATCCTAAAAATGTAAAGCTTGTAGAGAAGGAGGAAAAATAGATGCAATTTACTTTAAATATACAATTATTTGCACATAAAAAAGGGCAAGGTTCTGTTAAAAACGGAAGAGACTCAAATCCTAAATATCTTGGAATCAAAAAATATGATGGAGAAGTTGTTAAAGCTGGAAACATCATAGTTAGACAAAGAGGAACTGCTATCCATGCAGGAAACAACATGGGAGTTGGGAAAGACCACACTTTATTTGCTTTAATTGATGGTTATGTAAAATTTGAAAGACTTGGAAAAGACAAAAAACAAGTTTCAATTTACTCTGAAAAATAATAGCATTTAATAAAAATACTGAGAAGCTAGGGAAATCAAAGCTTCTCATTTTTTTTACTCAAAAAAAGATAAGAAAAATGAGATAAAAATAAAGAGAAGTTTTAATATATTATAATTAAAATGATAAAAAGGAAGTCTAATATTGTTAGACTTCCTAAAATGATATTATTTAATCTAAAAGATTATTTCCATTAGTAGCTGTTACTTCTTTATACCATTCAAATGACTTTTTTTTGTATCTTTTATAACTGCCATTTCCATCATCATCTAAATCAACATAGATAAATCCATAACGTTTACTCATTTGACAAGTTGACATGCTTATTAAATCTATACAACCCCAAGGAGTATATCCCATTATCTCTACTCCCTCTTCTATTGCTTCTGCAATAGCTGAAATATGTTCTTTAAAATATTGAATACGATAATCATCTTGAATAGTTCCATCAGCTTCAATAGTATCATTATATCCCAAACCATTTTCAACTATAAATAATGGTTTTTCATATCTGTCATATAAGTCAATCAATGAAGTTGTTAAACCTGTAGGATCGATTTGCCAATCCCAATCTGTTATATCCAGATATGGATTTTTAACACTGCTGCTTATATTTCCACTTACTCTTTCTTTTCCCTCTTCATTTATACTTGAAATTTTACTCATGTAATAACTGAATGCTACATAGTCAACAGTATATTTCTTTAAGACTTCCTCATCTTCTTTTTCAAAATGGATAGTAAGATTCTTTCTTTCCCACTCGTTTTTTATATGCTGTGGGTAAGCACCTCTTACCTGAACATCTGAATAAAAATTATTTTTTCTATTATCTTTTAAAGCTAATAACACATTTTGAGGATGGCAATTTTCTGGATAAGATAATGTTTTAGTAATCATACATCCCATCTCAGCTTCTGGTATTATCTCATGCAGATATTTTGTTGCTAATGCACTTGCCACAAATTGATGATGTAAAGATTGATATACAACTTCTTCAAATTTATCTTTTGGGAATCTGTCAGGAACCATTCCTAATGTTGTAAAAGGATGTCTGAATACACTATCAATTTCATTAAATGTAAGCCAATATTTTACCAATCCTTTATATCTTGTATAAACTGTTTTACAAAATTTTAAAAATAGTTCTATTACTTCACGTTGATACCATCCTTGAAAATTGTTGCAGATATATAGTGGAAGTTCATAGTGATGCAGTGTTACAAGTGGTTCTATATTTCTTTTTTTCATTTCTATAAAAAGGTCTTCATAAAATTTTAATCCTGCTTCATTTGGTTTTTCTTCCATTCCTGTTGGATATATTCTTGTCCATTGAATAGATACTCTAAGTGTTTTAAATCCCATTTCTTGAAATAAGTCCAAATCTTCTTTGTAGTGATGATAAAAATCTATTCCGTGTCTCTTTGGATATTCAACAGTATCATTTGTAGCCATTGCACGTTCAATATCTTCACTTTTAATTTCATGGAGTGATTTATAATCTTTTTTATTAACATTCTTTTTTATTCTAGTGCAATCTGCAATAGATATTCCTTTTCCATCTATATTCCAAGCTCCTTCACATTGATTCGCCGCAGTAGCTCCTCCCCACAAAAAATCTGCTGGAAAAATATTTTTTTTCACAAAATTACCTCCTAATTTAAACTAAATATAAATTTTAAAGATTTAATAAATCTTTTTTTGTTATGATCAAAAACTTTAAATTAAATTTATTTTAAATATTATTGATTTTTAATAGCTGGTCTGATTATTAAAATATCATTATTTTGTTTTACTTCACCTAAATTTAATACTCCTATATCAGAATATTCTTCACTATTAGAAATTACCAGCATTGTGGTTGTATCATATCCTGCTTTTTTTATTTTTTCTATATCAAATTCTATTAAGATGTCCCCTGCTTTTACTTTCTGCCCATCTTTTACCTTTTTTGTAAATCCTTCTCCATTCATTTCAACTGTATTAATACCAATGTGCATCAATATTTCTGCTTCTTTATCAGTTACCATTCCTACTGCATGTCCTGTGACAAATACAGTTGAAATTTCTCCATCAGCAGGAGCATAAAGTACTCCTTTTTGAGGTATGATTCCTACTCCTTTTCCAATAGATCCTGATGCAAAAGCTTCATCTTTTACCTTGCTTAATTCTATTGACTCTCCTTCAATACAAGATTTGATAATTATATCCTCAGCTTCATTTTTAGTATTACTGCTATTTTTCTCATGAATTTCTATGTCATCTTTTTCATCTATTCCTAAAAAGTAAGTGATTACTGCTGTTATTACAAAGGCAAGTGTAATTCCAATAACATAATATACAAATGTTTCTCCTAAAAATGCAGGTAAAGTAGTCAGTGCTGGAAATACATAGACTATAGCTTTAGTATGCATCATTCCCATAAATCCACCTGCTATTGCTCCTCCTATTACTTGAGCTATAAAAGGCTTTCTATATTTTAAAGAAATTCCATATACAATTGGTTCTGTAATTCCTCCTAGTAAAGCTGGAATTGTAGCTGAAAGTGCATATGCTTTATTTTCTTTATTTTTTGCTTTCAAAAATACTCCAAATGCAGCTCCTGCACTGGCAAATGTTGCTGCTGCTATCATAGGACGTATTACATCATAACCATATGTTGAAATATTATTGATCATAATAGGTACAACACCCCACTGAACTCCCAACATTACAAGAAAAGTCCATCCAGCTCCAATAACGGCTCCTGTTAATAGCCCATTTTTTACACTTAAAAAATTAACTAAATTACCTACCTGATCTGCAAGGTATACTCCAATTGGTCCAATTACAATAATAGTAAGAGGAACCATTATAAGAAGAGCAACAAATGAAAGAGCAAATAATTCTATATTTTTAGGAATAAATTTTTTTAAAACCTTTTCTAATTTAGAATAAATCAAAATAGAAACAATGGCTGGAACCAGACTTCCAGAATACCCTATCAAGACTACAGAAATTCCTAAAAATGATGTCATATCACCTGGTTTTGACATAAGCTTTGTAAAATTCGGCTCCATTAATGTCGCTACTATTGCTAGTGCTATATATGGATTACATTTAAAAGCTTTTGCAGAAGAATAAGCTAAAAATAATGGTAAAAAGTAAAATACACTGTTTCCAGCTGCTGCTAAAATCTTGTATGTTCCTCCACTTGTATCCAATATTCCTAATGTTGTTGTAAGAATAACAAGAAGAGCTTTTATCATACCAGCTCCTGCTAAAGCAATAACAATTGGATTTAGAATTGCTGACATCATATTTAAAGCTCGTGTAAACAAAGTTCCACTTTTTTTCTCTTCTTTTACTTCTGTTTCTCCTATTGAATACTGTCTTTGAATTGCATTAAAAATATCTTCTACAGCATTTCCCACTACCACTTGAAATTGACCATTTCCTTTTACTATTGAAATTACTCCCTTAAGTTTTGATAAACTATTTTCATCAGTTTTTGTTTCATCTTTCAGTTTAAATCTTAATCTAGTTACACAATGTGTCAAATTTACTATATTATTCTCTCCACCAATAAGAAATATAATCTCTTTTGCTAATTGGTCATAATTTTGTTTCGCCATGTTATAACCTCCATAATATTTTACTTTCTGAATTTATAGCCATATCATATCATATTTTTTTATCAACATTTAAAAGTTCGTTTTTTGGAAACTATATACTATTAATCTCTTAAAAATAAAAATAGTGTATTATTTAATTTGATATAATACACTATTTCTATAAAATTATTTGTTTTTTATTAACTGACGATATTTATTTACAATATGATCATTTATCAAAGGATAAATTATAGAATGACTTTGAATTTCTGAATTATGATGGAAGGCTATGCAATTATCAATACCAGAATAATTTTTCATCTCTTCATTTCCAGTTATCAAAACGATCTTTGCTTTTGTTCTTGAATAATCTTTTTCTTCTTGAAATTCAGATAGCTGATATTTTTTTAAATAAAATCCAGAATTAGAATATATAATTATCAATGTTTCTTCATCTGCTCTTCTAATAAATGTATCTTGTTTCACATCATCTAAATTTGTAATTAAAAATTTACCATTATAAGCTAATTTCATTTGCAGATCAATAGCCCCAATTTCTGAAAACAGCAAGCCAAAACTTGCTACTTTTTTGTAACGAATGAGGTCTTGTGCCAGTTTCTCTATATTTTTTAAATTTTCCTCTCCATTTAATGAATCTATATCCTGCTGAATACATTTTAAATATGAGCTATAGCCATATTTTTCTATATATTCAGCTATATTTTGATTATAATTTAAATTATAGCCATATCTATTTTCCTTGAAAGAGGCAGAAGCTTTAAAATCTGCATAATCTTCAAAATTTAAAATTCTGATAAATTTAGAGATTGTAGACTTTGATACACTGCATAATTTTGCTACTTCTCCAATAGAAAGCTCATGCAATGAATGAAAATTCATTAATAATGTCATTGCAATGTGATAGTTTGTAGAATCTAAATCATTATCATTTAACATAATTAAAAGTCTATTTAATAAATTCCCCATATTATTCCTCCAATATATTTCCATATTGTTATAATAAAAATTTAATGATTTAATAAAGTATAAATTATATTTTATATTATGTCAAGAAATGCCCTCTAGCTTACTTCTCTTATGTTGATAATAAAACTAAAGTTAGAAGATGGAGAAGAACTTATAATGGAGAATCTAAAATCCTTTATAATTTTTAGTATGGTATTTTGTAAGCTGAAGAAATTTACTGGTTTCAATTAATGAAAATATATAAAAAAACTCCTTTGATATAATTAATTAGGTTTGCTGGCCAATCAACTAATCAAAGGAGGTCATAAGGTGTATGACAAAACAGTTTATCACACAAAATATGGAATTGTAAATACTATATTATATAATAAGAGCAATTAAAGTATTTACATCTATCTAAATATCCCCAGTATTATTTTTGTTATAAACATTGCTACAGCTGCGTCAATTAAAGGAATGAATAATAATATTTTATAATATTTTTTTGAAACTCCTGATACCAACACGATTCTGGCATAGTGTCCAATCAAAGTTCCCATTAATATTACAGCTGGATATAGTATAGTAGCCTGTTCCTGAGTAATTGTTCCATTTTGATAGAGCATTAATCCAGCAGCAGCCCCAGCAGCTTTAGCAAAAAAGGCAGCGATGATAACTAATGCAGCTTCACCTGGGAGCCCGAATATTCCCATAACAGGATTCAATACTTTGGCTATTATATTCATCAGCCCTGTTGTCTGAAGAAAAACTATCAAAGCATAAGCTAGTACCATAGCTGGAGCAATTTGTTCAAGTGCGATAGTTAATCCTTTTTCTGCTCCTTTCATAAATACTTCAACAGTACTTACATTATTTTTAATATTATCCATATTGAACTTCCCCCTCTGTTACTTTATTTCTATTCTTATAGATCATAAATCTTATAATATTAGCCCCCATTATTTTTACTACTAACTGAATTAATATTATTCCCCCAAGTGGAAGAAGTGATATAGAAAGAAGAGGTCCCCCTGCCGAAATAGTATTTGTTACTACTGCTGAAGCAGCATATTGATAAGAAACAAAAATAGCTCTTTCTTCATCAGTTATATATTTATCATCATATAGTTCTTTTGTCATTACAGCACCTATATCTGATGAAGTAAAAGAACTTACAAAAGCCAGTCCTGCTACACCTGGAATTCGCATTATAGGTTTTAGAATAGGTTTAAAAAATTTAGCTGCTGCTTCCAGTGCTCCAAGCTCCTGTGCCACTGCAATCAATCCAGAAGAAAGCATCAGTGATGGAACTAATGTAAGAGCTACTAAGAATCCTTGTCTTGTACCTATTCCTCCTTTTCCTGCAAAGTCTGCCCCTTCAGATATTTTTCCAAATGTACCTAGTAAATAACTGAAATCCAATGCTCTTAGTGTTGGATGATTTTTAAGTAACCCTGAGAACATGACTATTAATGTAAATAGTGATACCCATCCTGTAATTTCTCTTTTTTTCTCTGCTGTCATTTTCTTTCCCCCTGTTAGAACTTTTCTGGTAAAGTTAAGATTGTTTTAAGAATAAGTTTAGCTCTTTCTGCCATAGAACTTATTATAGCTCTTTCTCTAATAGTATGGTTTTCAAATCCTCTTACTCCCATACCACATAGAGTTGGAATTCCTAAAGCTACACTATATGCAGCATCAGATCCTCCACCTAAATAACATGGATATGGAGATCCGAATCCTAATTCTTCTGAGTTCTTTTTCAATAGTTCAAAAAGTTTGTGATTTTTTTCTGTTTCTTCCATTGGATCTGATAAAGAAAGTTTTTCTATTACAGATGTAGTCCCCTCTACATAAGATGTATCTGCTATTTTCTTTAAAAATGCTTCAAGAATAGGTACATCACTGCTTTTTCTGAACCTTACATTTATTGTCATTGTACAATTTTCAGGAATTGTATTTTGGCTTGTTCCCCCATCAAATAGTCCTACATTATAGTGAATATTGTCATAATCATTTTCTTTTTCAATGTTTATAGTTTTGTATGCAGCTTCTCTTATTGCACTGATTCCATTTTGAGGCTCATTTCCAGAGTGGGCAGCTTTTCCTTTTATAGTTATCTTGTAGTTAGCAGCTCCTTTTCTTCCAACGACTACCCTTCCATCTTCAAATCCTGTTTCACAGTCAATGGCAGCTTTGAACCCTTTTACTTCTTCTAGGAAAAAGTCCTTTCCTTCCCCATTAGTAAACCTATGTCCTACTTCTTCATCCCCAGAAAAAGCCAGTTTTACAAATTTATCATAACCGATGTGGTTCAAAGCTCTTGCTACAAGAATAGCTACTATTACTCCCCCTTTACAGTCCAAAACCCCAGGGCCATACATCATATTATTTTCTTCATCAACTTTAACTATTTCTTCCCCAAATAGCCCTTTATTATGAACTGTATCAAGGTGTCCAAGAAGAGCCATTTCTAAATCCTTACTTCCATTATCAAAATATGCTGATATACTGTTAGCTCCTACTGGAAATTTACAAATTTTAGTAGTCATTCCAAAATCTTTAAGATTTTTCTCTAAAAACTCTGTTGCAGCATTTACACTTTCAATGTCTGCTGATGGACTTTCATATTTACATAAATCTACCCATAGCTTTTTCATTGTTCTTTCTTCTTGATCAATAAAACTAAATGCTTCTTTTAAATTGTAGTTCATACTTTCCCTCCTATTTGATGTTAGTAACTTTTATTAAAACCATTTTCTGGTCAAATCTGATTTCATTGTTTTCTAATCTTAAATTAGCCCCAATATCGATATTATTCAAAGCAAATCCTCGCATTATATTAAATAATAGGTTGTTTGGATCTTTAAAATTTGAAAGTGAAATCCAATTATAAAATTCTCTTTCTGTTTTCCAAGTTTGAATTTTAGCTTCTATGAAAGAATTGTCTTTTAAGAATTTTTTTATTTCATTCAATGTATAAAAACGATTGTGTGAAAAATCTCTGATTTTATTAAATGTATCTTGTAAAATAGCTTCTTCCTTATCTTCAGAAGCAACTATATCAACCAAGATTACTTCACCAAAATTTTTTAAAACTCTTTTTATTCCTGAAAAAACGATGTGTGGATTGGCAAAATGATGAACGGCAAGTCTTGTTATTACTGTGTCAAAAGTGTTGTCTTCAAATTGTAAATTATGAGCATCTCCTTCAACAGCTATGATATTGTCTACTTTTTTCTCTATACAATCTTTTTTTAATTTTTCTGTCATAGCCTTACTTATATCCAGAGCATAAACTTCTTTTGCGTATTTTGCTGTTTCAATAGCCAGCATTCCGGTTCCGCATCCTAAGTCTAAGACTTTTTTATTTTTATATGGATAACCAGCATTTATTATTTTCTCTATATATTCCTTTTTAATAATAAATTCGAATTTATTATATTCTTCAGCTTGATTATCAAATGAATATTTGTTTTTTTCAGCATAATTTTCTAAAGATTGAGCATTATCAATTTCTAATGTTATTAATAGTTTTTTCTCTGAATTGAAACTGATTTTTTCTCCATTTTCATATCGACTTAGGGTTTTTAAAGAAATACCTGCTTTTTTTGCTAATTCAGTTTGAGTCATTTTATTCTTTTTTCTAGTATCAATTACTTTTAAGTAAGTGTTATTATTACTTTCTGTATTATTTTAGGACATAATTATCACATTTTGATCTTTTTTTATTTTTAATGATAAAATATATTGATTATATTGTCAATAAAAAAAATTTTTTGCCTATTTTATGGGTCTTTTGGAAATATTCTTATTTTCACTGTCTCAAAAATGTCTTTTAAAAAAATAAATATAAGAATCTTAAAATGATTAATTGTAAGAAATTATAGTTGAGTATAAAAAAGCAGGGAATTAAAGGATAAAGATTTATGGAGAAAAGAAAATGAGATTAGGAATAGAAAAAATATAAAATTCGGGATTATTATATATTGAATAAAAAAGAATTATAATTAAAAAATAGGTGTTGGGATTTTTAGGTACCAACACCTATTTTCTATAGGGTGCAAAAAACAGGCTAACTTCTAATATCAATTAAATTTAAAATAATTAATTTCCCTGTTTAACTGTTAATTCTAAATAATCAAGCAGAATACTTATAAAATCAGAACCTTTAATTCTATTTAATCCACCTTGACTGCAAGAAATTTCATCATATTTCTCAACATAATCTTTTCTGATACTTTTTCCATTTATTAAAACGGGAACAGGATCTCCGCTATGTTCTTTTCTTTCACAAGGAGTTGAATGATCAGCAGCTAGAGCAATGATTACATCATCTAATTTTTCTTCTTTAATAAGATCAAGAACAATTTTCAGCATGTTATCATATTTCTCTATAGTCTCAACTTTTCCCTGAGGATTATTGTCATGCCCCATTAAGTCAGTAGCTTTATAATGAAGAACAACAAGATCATTAGTTTTTAAAGCTTCCACTGCTGCTTTTGCCTTCTCTTCAATATTTGTATCAATATTTCCTGTAAAACTGCTTTTGTGTATAGTTTCAAACCCAGCTAGATTTGCAACACCTAATACTGTATCTTCAGCAGCGACACAACAAGCTTTAAATTTTAATTTTTCTGTTATTTTTTTGATTTTAGGCATTTTTCCTGCACCTCTTGTAACAATACAGTTGGCAGAGAATTTACCCTCTTCGATTCTTTTTATATTTAAAGGATGATTTTTCAAAATCTCATGAGCTTTTACAATAACCTTATTCAATAGATCAGCAGTGAAAGCAGCTTCTTTGCTGTCATCTTTTGCTGTAGAAGTTTTTATTCTAAGTCCTTCTTTTTTAGGGTCTGTGTCAGAGATAGCAGAAGATAAATTTTCTCCTCTAAGAACCATAACTGCTCTATGTTCAGTTGCTTCTTTGAAAAGAACTGTAATTCCATCAATTACCATTCCGTTTAAAGCATCTGCCAGTTCCTTTGTACCCTCTCTGATTCTTCCAGCTCTACGGTCAACTATGTGCATCTCATCATCCACAGTAGCAAAGTTGCATCTAAAGGCAACATCTCCCTCTATTAATTCCATTCCTTTTCCAAAAGCTTCAATAGGTCCTCTTCCGGGATAATCTTCAATTCCATAACCAAATAGAATCAAGTGTCCAAGGTCTGTACCTACTGGTACTCCTGCTTTATATAAATCCATAATTCCTGTTGTTCCATTTTTTGCAAGCATATCTAAAGTTTCAGTTTTAGCATATTCTAAAGGAGTCTTATTTCCAAGTACCTCACAAGGTCTGTCTCCTAATCCATCTGCAATAGCTAAAAGTACTTTTCTTTCCATAATTATTTATCTCCTTATATAACGAATTTTATCCATGTGAAGTAAATCAATGATAGTGAACATGATCCTATGAAACAAGAAATTAATCCATACACAAGTTCATCTTTAACATCAAAGTAGCCAGTACCAAAGTATAGAGTATTAACTTTTGAATGTGGCGGTAGTGTAATTGTATATGCTATTCCAAAAGAACAAACAAGAGCTAGTGCCACAGGATCTATTCCAAGCTGTTTTGATAATGCAATAACAGCTGGAATCAAGATAGTTGTTCTTACTGTTTTGCTTGTAAAGATAAGGTGACTGAATACAGTTATGAAAATTAAAGTAATTGCTACTAAAGAATGAGACATTTTGTCTAATCCAATAAGATTTATTAATTTATCAATAGCCCATGCAGCTCCCCCGCTGTTATCTACTGCATTTCCTACAGCATAAGCCCCTGCTGAGAATACCATTAAGTCCCATTTGATATTAGCTTGTTTCCAAGTTATAACTCCGATTCCAGGAAGTAAGCAAAGAAGCATACTTAAAACAGCAGTTTGCTCAGTACTGATTTTAAATCCAAACCATGCTTGCTGATAATCGCCTGTTGCCCATAAGAATAGTGTTAACATGAAGATAACTAAAGCTTTCTTTTCATTAAGTGACATAGGTCCAAGATCAGCCAGTTGTTTTTTCAATGAAATTGTTGCATTACTCATTACATCACCAAGTTCATTTTTATGGCTGTATAATTTAAGTCCTACAATAAAGGCAATTACAGTAGTAAGAAGAGCTTGAGGCAGAGAACCTAATAACCAAGACATATATCCAACGCTTGCTCCAGTCTGTTCATTTATAAATCCAAGAGCTAGGACTTGTGCTGAAGTTGCTGTCATTACTACTGATGTAGCAAAAGCATTGTTCTGTACTCCCTGAAGCATTATCAGTTTTCCAAAATTACTTTTTCCTGGTACAGCTTTGTACACTTCAAGTATAACTAAGATAATTGGAGCAATCAATGAAGCTCTTGCAGTTGTAGATGGTACAAAGAATGCTAGTATATAGTTGATGAATACAAAAACTATTAATGTTTGAGTAGGAGTTTTTGAGAACTTAGTTGTTAGAATAAGTGCAATTCTTTTTCCAAGATTTGAAGCACTCATTGCTGAAGTTAATACGAATGCAGCTACCATAAGCCAGATAATACTGTAACCTAAAGTTTCAAAAGCTTGACTTTGTTTTTTTACAGCTCCGATTAATGGAAGCAACAGAATGATAATAATTGAAGTTTGATAAATAGGAATTGGCTTGGCAATCCACATTATTAAGGCAAATGTAAATAGAGCTAAACTTTTTTGAGCTGCTACTGACATACCTTGAGGCAGAGGCATTAATAGTATTACAAAGAATACAATAACCGCCCCTATGATACTGAGTATGGGTACTAGATTTTTCTTTTGAGTGTCTGACATTTTAATTCTTCCTCCCTTTGTTTTAACACTTACTAATAAATCGATTTTAGTAATTTTTGTATTTTATAAGTTACTGTTGAATCTATTATAAACATTTCAGTTTATTAATGCAATCGAATTATCTTTACATTTTGATAACTTTTTGTTATCATTTGTATGGGAGGAGATTTTTATGGATATAGATAAAATAGAATCATTTGTAACTTTAGCGGAAATAAAGCACTTTGCAAAAGCGTCAGAAGTGCTCTATATTTCACAGCCAGCTTTAAGTAAAAGAATTCAGGCTCTGGAAGATGAGCTTAATGTACCTCTTTTTAATCGGATTGGGAAGAAAATATTTCTTACTGTTCAGGGGGAATATTTTAAAAAATATGCAGAGGAAATGCTGGCATCTTATTATAATGCAAGAGAATATATAAAGCAGATTGAAAATTTAGAACATGGAACTTTAAATTTTGGAACAACAAACTTTATTGGAGTGTATCTGATGCCAGAATTTATTTCAAAGTTTCATAATAAATACCCAAAGATAGAGATAAATATGGTAATTAATTCTTCTAAAAATATATTAAATATGCTTCATAAAAATCAGCTGGAATTTATTTTTCTTTCAGATTACATTGTGGAGGAAGATGACTACTATGTTATTAAGAAATATATTGATGATAATCTGAAATTGATAGTTGGGAATAAACATAGGTTATTTGGACAAAAATCATGCTCTTTATTTGATGTTGCAGATGATTTATATATAACTAAAGAACCTACTTCATCTCAGTCTAAATTTTTAGATAAAATATTTAAGAAACATAATTTTGATTTTAATAATAAACTTTTCATCAGTCATCAGGAGGCTATTAAAGAATCTGTTATTAATAATATTGGAATTTCAATTCTTTCTGTAAATTCTGTAAAGAGAGAGTTGGAAAGTGGATTGGTAACAGCTCTTGATTTTGATGAAGAGGATATTCAAAGGGAGATACAGTATGTTTATATAAAAAATAAATTTCTGACTCCTGCTGCAAATGAGTTTATAAAATTAATATCTGAGTAGATGTAAGAGATGTATTTTAATGTTTAGAAGGAATAAAACTTACAATTTAACAAAAAATGGTGCTGGGTTTTAATACAGCACCATTTTTCTATTTATATCTATTTTTCATATCTATTATAATTTTTTAATTTCTTAAATTTTTATTTTTAAACTATGACACACTGATGTCAGAATTTAAATGCTATACTTAAATAACAAAAGCCTAGTGGGACCCATTAAAAAAAGATTAAGGAGTTTTTATGATTATACAAATTTTTAAAATATTATTGGAACGAAAAAATTTCTTTCTGGATTTGCTCTGGCAGCATATTTATATTTCATTTACAACAGTAATAATTGCAGCTGTAATAGGACTTGGAATTGGTATTTTTATCGAGAGGTTTCGTTATACTTCAAAGATAGTTTTATCAGCAGTAAATTTTCTGTATACTATTCCATCTATTGCCCTGCTGGGATTTCTAATTCCTTTTTCAGGAATAGGAAACAAGACAGCAATTACTGCACTTATTATATATGCAATGCCTCCAATGGTACGAAATACGTATATAGGGCTTGCAAATGTTTCTCCAGCTATATTAGAAGCTTCAAAGGGAATGGGAAGTACAAAGTGGCAGACTCTTTTCAGAATAAAGTTCCCTCTGGCGTTTCCAGTTATTTTTTCAGGATTCAGGAGTATGGTTACTATGACGATTGCACTAGCTGGAATAGCTTCCTTCATAGGAGCAGGGGGACTGGGAGTAGCAATTTATCGAGGAATTACAACAAACAATCCAATCATGACTATGGCAGGAAGTCTGCTTATTGCTCTGCTGGCAATATTCTTTGATACAATTCTTAATTTTGGAGAAAAATTATTAATAAAAAGAAAAAAGAGAAAACCTCTTTGTAGTATTATTATAGGAATAATTGGTGTAATAGTATTAATTAAACTTAGTGTTTCTCTATTTTTTACACCTGTTTCTAATATAATTCATATAGCTACAAAACCTATGACAGAACAATATATTTTAGGAGAGATGTTAAAGGAATTAATAGAGCATGATACAGATTTAACTGTAAAGCTCACATCTGGAGTTGGTGGAGGGACTACTAACATCCAACTGGGAATGGAGGCTGGAAAATTTGACTTATATCCAGAGTATACAGGAACTGGATGGAACCAAGTGTTGAAAGAAAAAGAAATCTATACAGAAAAGTTTTTTGGAGAGATGAATAAGAAATATCAGGAAGAGTTTAAAATGGTATGGCTTGGAATGTATGGGTTTAATAATACTTATGGTTTAGCAGTTAATAAAAAAACAGCAGATAAATATAATTTGAAAACTTATTCAGATTTGGCAAAAATATCTGACAGTTTAATTTTTGGAGCAGAGTATGATTTCTTTGAACGTGAAGATGGATATGATGCTTTATCAAAAGCTTACAATATGAGATTTTCTTCTACAATGGATATGGATATTGGTTTGAAATATCAGGCGATGAAAGATGGGAAAATAGATGTTATGAATATATTTACAACAGATGGACAGCTAGCAGGAGCTGATATTGTTGTACTTGAAGATGATCTCTCTTTTTATCCTTCATACAAGGCTGGAAATATTGTGAGAATAGAGGTGCTTGAAGCTCATCCAGAGTTAAAAGATGTCCTCTTAAAGCTTGAAAACACTATAACTGACAGTGACATGGCAGAGATGAATTATCAGGTTGAAAGTATGAAACAGGAACCTAGTAATGTAGCACATAAATTTTTAGCTGAAAAAGGATATGTAAAGGAGTAAAATATGAAGGAGAAAATTATATTTGAAAATATTTCTAAAAGCTATGGGGATAAAAAAATTCTCAAAGATATAAATTTGAAAATAGAAGAGGGGGAGTTTGTTACAATTTTAGGTCCTTCAGGATGTGGAAAAACTACTCTTCTAAAACTGGTAAACAGACTTCTTAGTTTTGATGAGGGAAGTATATTGATTGATGGAAAAGATATTTTAAAAAGCAATCCAGTAGATTTACGGCGTAATATTGGGTATGCCATTCAGGGAAGTGTACTTTTCCCTCATATGACTGTAGAACAGAATATTTCATATGTTCCCTCTCTCCTCAACGGAAATGATAAAAAAAGAACAGAGACGGCAGTTCATAAATGGCTGAAAATTGTAGGATTAGATGAGAGCCTTTTAGAGCATTATCCAGATGAAATTTCAGGAGGACAGCAGCAGAGAGTTGGTATAGCAAGAGCTTTGGCAGCTTCACCAGATATTCTTCTCATGGATGAACCTTTTAGTGCAGTAGATGAAATTACTCGTAAAAATTTACAGGATGAGATAATGAGAATACAGAGTGAAACAGGGATCACAATACTATTTGTGACACACGATGTGGAAGAAGCTTTGAGATTGGGAACAAAAGTTCTGATTTTAAATAATGGTTCAATAGAGCAGTTTGATATTCCAGAAAATATATTGAAAAACCCTGCAAGCAATTTTATAAAGGAATTAATAAAATATCAGAAGTAAAAGAGAAAATTTTTTATGAAAGGTATAGCAAGTTTTAAATTAGACATAAAAAAAGAGGTTGTTTTATAGATCAACCTCTTTTAGTTTTAAGGTTTTTTAGAACAAAAATGTCCACATAAGTATTGATGCCAGAATAATAATTCCTGTCCATAAGAATACCATAACACAGTATCCCATAATATCTCTGACTCCAAGTTTAGCTATTCCTAAAGCAGGTAATGCCCAAAATGGCTGTATCATATTTGTCCAAGTATCTCCCCAGCACAAAGACATAGTAGTCAATGCTGGACTTACTCCCAAAGCATGTCCTGCTGGAAATAGTACTGGTGCCTGTACTGCCCATTGCCCTCCAGCAGATAGAACAAACATATTTACTATGGCTGCACTTCCAAAAGATAGTAATGGGAATGTATTTATTGTAGACATAGCTACCATTTTTTCAGATATCAATCCTGCTATTGAGACTCCAGTGGAATTTAATCCTGTCATCATTCCCATAATTCCAGCATAGAATGGAAACTGTAATATGATTCCAGCTGAATTTCTTGCAGCATTTCCAACAGCCTGTATATAGTTGATAGGTGTTTTATGCAGTAAAATTCCAAATATCAGAAGAATGAAGTTCATTATATCTATATTAAGACTTTTACCAAGGATGAAAAAGTGATTTATTACAAAAGTGATTCCTGATATAAATATCAATACTGGTATGATCTTACTGTATTCAAGACGTTGAGCTACAGTAGGTTTTGCAGGTCTTTCCATTACTACAGTTTCTTCTTTTAATAAATTTGCATCAATAGTTTTTGTATTTTCTTCACTAGGATGCATAGCTGCATTTAGCAGAGGAAGAGTTATAAGCATTATTAAAAGAGCTATTAAAGTAGTGATATGGTAACTTGTACTTCCTAAAGAAATAAGTTCAGTAACTGTTCCCCCAGTTATTTTTGTAAGTTCATCTACATTACTTGCTGCTTTCAATGTGATTGAACTAGTTAAAACAGACAGCATGAATGTTGAATATGCAGATGCTATTAAAAGAGGATAATCTACTTTTCTTACTGTTTTTGCAACTTCTTTTGCAAGAATAGCTCCAATTACTAATCCAAATCCCCATTGAATCAGAGTAGCTATAGCTGCTGAAAAAGTAACAAAAGCAACTGCCTGCTTTGGAGTTTTTGGAATCAAGGCAAGTTTTTTTACCAATTTATGAAAAATTGGAGCAGTTGCTAAACAGTTTCCAAATATTATTACAAGTACCATCTGCATTGAAAATCCTAGAAACCCCCAAAATCCATTTCCCCAATGTAATACCATTTGATAAGGTGTTTCTCCATTTGTCAGGACTCCTAACAAAAATACTATTGCTGATAATATTAATGCAAAAATAAAAGGATCAGGTAAAAATGCCTGTACCATGTTTGTACAGAAATTTGTTAATTTTTTAATCATGTCTTACCTCCAAGATATTTTTTATTTTAGATAAATTTTATTTGGCAAAAAGAATTTCTCTTGCTTCATCTGATGTAGCTATTTCTTTTCCTAATAATTCTATTATTTCTTTTATTTTTTTCACTCCATCTGCATTTGATTTTGCTAGCTTTCCTTTTTCTATGTATAGGTTATCTTCCATTCCAACTCTTGCGTTTCCCCCTAGAATAACAGCTGTTGTTACTATATCAAATTGATCTTTTCCAGCAGTGGCACATGACCATACAAAGTTATCTCCTAATTGTTTTTTTGCTGTGTTATATAAAAACAGAAGATTATCTACTGTAGCAGGAAGTCCTCCCATAATTCCCAGAACAAATTGAATATATACAGGACCTTTTAATAAGCCTTTTTTCATAAAATATGCAATATTATTTATCATACCCACTTCATATACTTCGAATTCAGGCTTTGTACCATTTTCTCCCATAACTTTTATATAATCTTCTATCCCTTGAAAAGTATTTACAAAGGGAAGATTATATGTATTTTTGACAAATGGAATTTCCCAGTCATATTTTGGTTCTTTTATTTTGTCAGCAATAGGAGAAAAACAGAAATTTACAGAGCCAGCATTACATGAAGCAAGTTCTGCTTTGCATGAGGGAACAGCTGCAAGTCTTTCTTCAGAAGACATTCCAATGGCTCCTCCAGTAGTTATTCCTATCACAACTTTACATCTTTTTCTTATCTCTTCTACAATGCTTTTCATTATTTTAGGATCACCAGTAGGTTCTCCATTTTCTTCTTTTCGAGCATGTATATGAACTACTGCTGCTCCTGCTTTATAAGCGGCTACTGCCTCGTCTATTATCTGTTGTGGAGTAACTGGAAGGTATTCAGACATACTTGGAATATGTACTGCTCCAGTTATTGCTGCTGTGATAATTGTTTTCTTCATGTTCATTCCCCCTTCTGTTTTAATAATTCTTACTTGCTTTAATCTGAATTATTAATCGTCTAAAAAAATCTTTTCTTATTTTTTCTTTTTTATCTTTAGGATATTTAAAAAATCCTTCATCTGTTTTTAAACCTAAACAGCCTTCTTTAATTTTTTGTTTCATCAAATCACAGGCTTTGTCTGAGTTATTTAATTCCTTAAAAAGATTATCTTCCACTGTACACCAGATATCTAACCCTCCTAAATCAGCTGATTCTAATATTCCAGTTGTAGCACTTCTAAATCCTGGGCCATACTTTAATGCTTTTTCAACATCTTCTGATGAAGCAGCTCCTGTTTCAATAAGATGAAAAACTTCCCTTGCCAATGCATGAAGTAACCTGTTGGCTATCATTTCTGGAATATCTTTCTTTACTTTTATTGGTTGTTTTTCAATACTTATATACAGAGCATAGACATCTAAAAATATATCTTCAGACATATTTCCAAAATATGAAAGTTCTATTATAGGCATAAGATGAGCTGGATTATACCAATGACATATCATTACACATTTTTTTCTTTCAATAGAAATATCTTTTGTAATTTCTGATAATGATAAGCTTGATGTATTACTGGATAGTATTGTATGTATAGGACAGATTTTATCTAATTGATTAAATAATTCCTGTTTTGATTTTATATCTTCAGATATTGTTTCTATTACATAGTCAGCATTTTCTATAGTTTCTTTTAGGCTGGAAAAAATTTTTATATTAGATAAAGTTAAGTTTATTAATTCTTTATCTATATATTTTTCTTCTGCCATAAATTCTAATTCAGATTTTATTTCATCTATTACATTTTCATGATTTTTTTTATTTCTGTCATACATACTTACTTTATAGCCATACATAGCAAATACATTTGCTATGCCATGTCCCATTGTTCCAGCACCAATTACACTTATATTTTTGATCATAGAATACCTCCAATTACTTTACTACTATACTATTCTTTGTCTATGTTATAGAGATGTTGTATTTTGGGGATATGGTGAATACAGGTTAGCTTTATATAAGCATTTTTTGTGCCAATCAAAATATCCCTTTATTTCAGAAAAATTATTTTTTATAAAATGAAAAAAGTCCTATTTCTAGGACAAAATGTTGCAGTTATTGACAGGTGTTACTGTTCAATATCATATTTTTTCATTTTAAAATAGAGTAAACTTCTGTTTATATTCAATAATAAAGCTGCTTTTGTTTTGTTGTTTTTAGATTTTTCTAAAGCTGCAATTATTGCATTTTTTTCACTGTCATTCTTTATATTTCTTAGAGAATCCTTATTTTTCATAATGTTTTTAGAATTGTTTATCTTGTCTAGAAAAAATTGACAGTCTTTTAATTCTATACTGTCACCTTTACATAAAAAAGCTGCTCTTTCTATAACATGTTTTAATTCCCTTACATTACCTGGCCAGTCATATTTTTTAAATATTTCTAATACTTGTGGAGATATTTTCTTAATTTCAAAATACTCTTCTTCATTAAATTTATTTATAAAATATTTGCATAAAATAGGAATATCTTTTATATGTTCTCTCAAAGGAGGAATATTCAGTTCTACTACATTTATTCTATAATATAAATCCTCTCTGAATTTTTTTTCTTTTACTAGATTTTCTAAATCAGAGTTTGTACAGCAGATTATTCTTATATTTAATTTTATTGTTTCCAGTCCTCCAACTCTCTCTATCTCTTTTTCCTGAAGGACACGAAGTAATTTTGCCTGTAATGAAAGAGGCATCTCTCCTATTTCATCTAATAAAATAGTTCCATTGTTTGCTAATTCAAATTTTCCAATTTTCCCACCTTTTCTAGCTCCTGAAAAAGCCCCCTCTTCATAACCAAACAACTCAGCTTCAAGGAGGTCTTTTGGAATAGATGCACAGTTTATTTTTATGTAATTGTTTAAACTACGATTACTTAAATATTGAATTGCATCAGCAAAAACTTCTTTTCCTACTCCTGTTTCTCCAGTTATAAGTATAGGGAAATTAGATTTTGCATATTCTTCTATCAAGTTTTTTGATTTTTTGATTTCAGGAGATATTCCAATTATTCGTGATAATGGATTTGAAGTTTGTTGATAATGTTCCAATTGTTTTTTAATTTTTCTGTTTTCTTCTTTAATTTTTGTTATTTCTTTTTCTAAAGCTTTTACTTCTGACATATTGTTTAGAGTAGTCATAGCTACTGCTCCAATAATTTTTTCTTCATATATGATAGGATATCTGTTGCATATCAAGGTTATATTTTTATTATGTTCATAATCAAAAAAATTCATGACTGCTCCTATTTCAGGAATACCAGTATTTATAACATTCAGTAACCTGGTATTAGGAATGATTTTATCCACTCTTTTACCTATGGCGTTTTCTTGTTTTATTCCTAATAATCGAGCATAGATTCTGTTAAGATAAATTACTTCTCCAGCAGCATTTATTATTATAAAATTAGAAAAAGCTTCCAATCCTTCTCTTAATAAAGTGTTGTTGTCTATCATATACTTTCCCTCCAATGTTTTATGAAAAACAGGTATATATTCAATTTTTATACTTTTTTATTTAGTGTTTATAAAAATATTGTATGATTTTTTCAAATAAAAGTATAGACTTAATATTATGAGTAAATGAAATCTAAGAAAGCCTTGAAAAAGCAAAAAGATTTATTTTTATACAAAGGTTTTCCTAATCAATGAAATGAAATCTTGAATGTATGTAGGAAGATAAAAATCTTTTCTATAGGCAACACAAATGTTTACAAAAAAATCAGGAGCTCCTACTTCATAGAAATTAACTGGCTTGTAGTAAGAAAAATATTTTGCATAACTTGCCATAGTAAAGGCAACACCATATTCTTCAGCAGCAAGTTGGGAAGCAGCTTCCATATTTCTGATAACAAAAATTTTTTCAGGATTGACTTTAGCATGTGCCAAAGCTTTGTTAGTAAAAGTTCTTGTAGCTTGTTCAATATCTTGAATTATAAACCTATTATTTTTTACATGATTTAAGTCTAGCCATGGGTATTCATGGCCTTTAATTTTAACAGCATATTTACAGGCAGGGTTATTGGGAGATATAGCAATAAGGAGTTTGTCTTTGTAGATAGAAATAACATTCAGCTTATCAAGAGAGACTAACTTATTTGTAAAAATAATATCCAATTCACCTTCTAATAACATTTTCTCCATTTCTTCACTGCTTATTTCAGAACAAATAATCTCTATATTTGGGTAGCTTTTTTCAAATTTTACGAGTAATTCTGGAATAAAAAAGCTAGTACGGCGAATATGGGTCCCAATTCTTATTCTACCAGTATATCCAGCAACTAAATCTGAAAGCTCTCCTAAAAATTGATTTTGAATTATAAGAAGTTCTTTTGCTCTTTTCACATATAATTCTCCAGCTTGAGTAAGAACCATTTTTTTCCCAATATATTGAAATAACTTTATTCCCATTCTCTCTTCCAAACGTTTTAGAAAAATACTGAGAGTAGGTTGTGAGACATATAATTCTTCAGCAGCTTTTGTAATATTTCCGTGTTTAGCTAAAACTGTAACATATTCCTGTTCTCTTAAATCCATATTCCTTCTCCTTTTTCTAAAATATAGCTTTAAGCTATACTAAATAAAACAATTTTAAATTAGACTAATAGTTATAATTGTATTATAATAATTTTAATTTAAAAAAGCAATACAAAACTATGCATGGTTTTAATACAAAAAAATAGGAAAGAGGAGAAAAGTTATGGAAAAAGGAAAAGAAAAAGCCAAAAAACAATTTAAAATGCCGCACACTTTTGTAATTATCTTTGTTATTATAGTATCAGCCGTAGTTTTGACTTGGATTATTCCAGGGGGAGAATATGCAAGATATGCTAATGAAAAAGGGATAAAAGTAATAGATCCAACTAAATTTAATTATATAAAAAATACTCCAGTGAATCCATTGATGATTCCTATGTATATAGTAGAAGCCTTTATTAAAAATATAGATCTTCTATTGGTAATATTGTTTTCAGGCGGAGCATTTCACATGCTGACTAAAAGTGAAGCTCTTCAAACTGTAATAGCTAAACTGGCAAAGAAATTTTCTAATCATATAGGGGTATTTATTCCTATTCTTACTTTAGTATTTGGACTTATATGTACAACTCAAGGAGTAAATATGTTTATTGCCTTTGCTCCTGTAATGGTAATGATGTCACTGGCATTGGGATTGGATTCTCTTTGTGGAGTAGCTATAATTCTATTGGGAGGAGCTATTGGTTTCTCTACAGGAACTCTTAATGTCAGCACAACAATAATCAGCCAAAAAATAGCAGATCTTCCTTTGTATTCAGGAATAGGATATCGTTCTATATGTTTTGTAGTATATTTTATAGCAACAAATATATATCTGGTAAGATATGCAAAGAAAGTAAGAAAAAATCCAGAGCTTTCTCCTATGTATGATTTAGATTTGAAAAATGAACTTAAAGAAACTACTAATTTAGAAAATTTTGGAGATATGGATGGACGTAAATGGGCTATAATTTTATGTCTGGTAGCAGCATTGGGAGCAATAGTTTATGGATGTATACTTCTTGGTTGGAGCCTGAAGGAACAATCTTGTATTTTTCTTACTTTAGGAATAGTAGTAGGAATAATAGCTGGATTTGACGCTAATACAATATGTAAAGAATTTCTAAATGGATGTAAAATAATGTTGGGAGCAGCATTTATAATTGGACTTGCAAGAAGTATAGGTAGTATAATGGCAGATGGACAGATCATTGATACTGTTGTTCATTCCCTAGCTAAAGTATTGAATCTTATTCCTTTTTATCTACAGGGAGTAGGAATGTTGATTGCTAATACTATAATTAATGTATTTATAACATCAGGTTCAGGACAGGCATCAGTAGTTATGCCAATAATGATTCCTTTAGCTGACTTAATTGGAATGACAAGACAGACTACAATTTTAGCATTTAACTTTGGAGATGGATTCTGTAACTATATTCTTCCTACATCAACTGCATTAATGGGAATAATAGGAGCAGCCAATATTCCTTATGATCGTTGGATGAAATTTATGTGGAAATGTTTTGTTCTGTGGTTGGTAGTAGGATCAGTCATGATTATAATAGCACAAATTATAAAATTAGGCCCAATGTAAAAAAGAGGAGAAAAAAATGAAAGAAAACTTATTTAAAGAAATAGAAATAGAGAAAAAGAAATTAATAGAGATGTCAGATTTTATCTTTGATAATCCAGAGTATGATGGAAACGAGATAAAAGCAGCAGAGATATTGACAAAATATTTAGAAGAAAATGGCTTTCAGGTGGAGAGAGGAATAGCTGATCTGCCTACAGCTTTTAGAGCAGTATATAAAAAGGGAAATGAAGGGGCAAGAATAGGAATACTTTGTGAGTATGATGCATTACAGGGACTGGGACATGGATGTGGTCATCATATGCAGGGACCTTCTTGTGTAGGAGCAGCAGTAGCACTAAAAAATATAATTAAAGATAAAGACTTTTCAATAGTGGTCTATGGAACTCCTGGAGAAGAAACTTTTGGAGGAAAGCTAAATATGCTCAAAGCAGGATATTTCAAAGATATAGATGTAGCTTTGATGATGCATGGAGCACCAGATACTTGTACAGATATAAAATGTCTGGCTCAATCAGCTTTTACTGTAACTTATCATGGAAAGAGAGCTCATGCTGCTCTTATGCCAGAAAGTGGAAGAAGTGCTTTTGATGCTTTATTATTATCATTCCAAGGAATAGAATTTATGAGGGAACATGTAAAAGATGATGTACGTATGCACTATACTGTTAAAGAGTTGCCTGGACCAGAAAATGTAGTTCCAGCAAGAGCAGTAGGGAAATTTTCACTTCGTTCTTTTTCAAGAGAATATCTTGATACTGTAGTAGAACGTTTCAAAGATGTAATCAGAGGAGCAGCTATTATGAGTGGAGTAGAATATGAACTCACAGAAGGAAAGGCTCTTGATAATAAAATACCAGTATTGTCATTAAATGACCTCTTTATTAAAAATGCTGAATTAATAGGAATCCCTGGAATTACAAAACCTAGAGAAAAAACTGGTTCAACTGATTTTGGAAATGTTATGCATGAGATACCAGGAAGCTGTATCAGAGTAAAATTTGTTCCAACAGGGACATCTTCACATTCTCTTGATTATGTAAATGCTGGAAAGTCAGAGGATGCACATAATTGTGTAATATATGGAGCAAAAGCTATTGCTGGAACAGCTTATGACATGATTAATGATGAAAAAATATTGCAGGAAATTAAAGAAGAGTATATAAATAATAGAAAGATATATAAATAAAATTTAAAATAGAAGGAGGAGTATGGTAATTTCTGTAATTATCATATAAGAAATATGGAGAAAAATTTTAAAAAAAGATTAAAAGAAGAAACTTTATATGGAACATTTGTTCCTTTTGCATTGGGAGATGTTGCTGACTATACTTCAAGACTTGGATTTGATTTTATTATTATTGATAACGAACATGGAATTATGAATCAGGAAACAATATTCGATATGATAAGAGCAGCTCAATGCCAGAGAACTCCTGTTCTTGTTAGATGCACAAACAGTACTCCAGATATGATTCACAAGGTGCTGGATATGGGAGCAGAGGGAATACTTGTCCCTGTTATAAATACAGCTGAAGATGCCAGAGAAGTATTAAAATCAGCACTTTATCCACCAATGGGAGAGAGAGGAATAGCATATTTCACAAGAGCATCATCATATGGAATGATAGAAGATAAAACTGAATTTCTGAAAAAAGCAAATGAAGAGGTCTTTATAAGCATTCAACTGGAAACAGGAGCTGCTATAGAAAATCTAGATGAAATATTAGAGGTAGAAGGAATAGATATGTTCTTCATAGGGCCAAATGATCTGGCAGCATCTTTAGGACTTCCAAATTCACATCCAGAAATGGGAAGAATTATAAAGGAAACTATAGATAAAATTACAGCTAAAGGAAAAACAGCAGGAATTTTTGTAACTGATGATGAAACAGCTAGAAAATACACTGGATATGGAGCTAAGCTTATACTTACTTCTATAACTAAATATTTGACACAGGGAGTAAAAGAATATTTGAGAAAAGCTAAGAATAGCTAATACTGATAAAAGAGGATGACACTTAAGCAGAGATTTAGGTCTGGTTTTTAGTCACCTCTTTTATGAACTTTATATTAATTCTATATTAAGAAAAAATTGAGTATAATATGAATATCTAAAAAGCTAGATTAATAAGAGAAACAAAGGAGGAAGTAATATGGTAGGAGTATGTGGAAATGAAAAAGATTCAGATGCTTTGGTTACTGTGAATTTAGATAATGTTGGAATTGAAATAGAGATAGAATCAAAGAATAAAAAGATGTTTGGGAATCTTATGGAAAAAGCTGTAAGAGAAGTACTGGCTGATATGAAAATAGAAAATGCAAAAGTACTGGTACAAGATTTTGGAGCTTTGGACTTTGTAATAAAAGGAAGAACAAGAACAGCAGTGAGAAGAGCTGTAGCAGGAGGGGAGAAATAATGGAAAGAAGAGCAAGAAGAACCATGATGTTTGCACCAGCAAATAATCCCAAAATGTTGGTAACAGCTCATCTTTATGGTCCAGACTGTGTATTGTTTGATCTGGAAGATGCTGTTAAATATGCAGATAAAGATGCTGCAAGAGATTTGTTGGCTGAAGCATTAAAAGTGGTAGATTATGGAGATACTGAAATTTTTGCAAGAATTAATCCTTTGAGTACAGAATTTGGAAAAGATGATGTAAGAGTATTGGTTCCAGCTGGGCTTAGAAAAATGAGACTGGCTATGTGTGAAACTCCAGAACAGATAAAAGAACTAGATCAGTTATTGACTGAAGTTGAGAAAGAACATGGAATAGAAAATGGAGCCTGTAAAATACAGTGTTCTTTAGAAACTCCTTTGGCAGTTATGAATGCAGTAAGCATTGCAACAGCATCTTCAAGGGTGACATCTATATCTTTTGGAGCAGAGGATTTCACAAGAACTATGGGAGCAGAGAGAACTAAAGAGGGAAAAGAACTGTTTGTAGCTAGAACTATGGTAGTAATGGCAGCGGCTATTGCAGGAGTAGATGCTATTGATACTGTATGGTCTGACTTAGATGATGAAGAAGGATTCAAAGAAGAGGTAAAAACCTCAATGAACTTAGGATTTGCAGGAAAATCTTGTATTCATCCATCACAGGTAAAAATAGTTCATAAGATATTTACACCAAATAAAGAGGAACTTGAAAAATCATTGGAAATAGTGAAAGCGGCAGAAGCTGCCAATATTAATAAAGGTGGAGTAATCACTGTAAATGGAAAAATGGTAGATATTCCAGTAATAGCCAAGGCAGAAAAAGTAGTTAGACTGGCTAAAAGTGCAGGAATGATTAAATAGTTAGGAGGACGAGATAAGGTGGAAATAAAAAATATAAAAAATAAAGCAGAAAGAGAAATCCCTGAATATATTGAAGGATATGGAGAGGTAAAACCTTATGCTGGGCCTTTTGCTACAGAACCAACAGGAAGAAAATATGCTCCATTAAAAAGTTTTTCCAGACCAGGGGACTCAAAAATATTAAGTTCAATAAAGGAAGCAGTAGAGAAATGTGAAATAAAAGATGGAATGACAATATCTTTCCATCATCATTTAAGAAATGGAGACTATGTACTTAATATGGTAATGGATGAAATTGCTAAGTTAGGAATAAAAAACCTTAATTTAGTATGTTCTTCATTGACAAAGGCACATGAACCATTGATTGAACATATCAGAAATGGAGTAGTTACTGGGATAAATACTTCTGGTCTGAGAGGTGAAATAGCTAAAGAGATTTCTAAAAATAATATCTTGGGAAGACCAGTAGTATTTAGAACTCATGGTGGAAGAGCAAGAGCTATAGAAGCAGGAGAATTGAAAATAGATGTAGCCTTTATAGCAGCTCCAGCCTGTGACAGAATGGGAAATATGAATGGAACAGAAGGAAAATCAGCATTTGGAGCTATGGGGTATCCAATGGTGGATGCTCAATATGCAGAAAAAGTTGTGGCTATAACTGACAACTTAATGCCATTTCCTCTAAAGAAAATAAGTATTCCAATGACACAGACAGATTATGTAGTAGAAGTTGAATCTATTGGAGATCCTGAACAGATAGCAACTGGAGCAACAAGAATAACTAAAAATCCTCAGGAGCTTTTAATTGCTGAGAAAGCATCTGAAGTATTGACAGCATCTGGATATATAAAAAATGGTTTTTCATTTCAGGCAGGTTCTGGAGGAGCTTCTCTGGCAGTGTGTAAATATTTGAAAGAATATATGAATGAAAATAATATTAAGGGGTCATTTGCAGCTGGAGGAATAACAGCTACTATGGTTGAACTTTTAGAAGAGGGATATTTTGAAGCTTTGCTGGATACTCAGAGTTTTGACAGTGCAGCAGCAGAATCAATGATTAAAAATCCAACTCATATAGAGATGTCAGCTTCTATGTATGCAAATCCCCATAATAAAGGATGTAGTGCTCATCAATTGGATGTAATGATATTGTCAGCAACAGAAATAGATGTGAACTACAATATAAATTCACTTACTGGGTCAACAGGAATAATAATGGGAGCATTGGGGGGAGCACCTGATACAGCAGCAGGGGCAAAACTTACAGTGGTAGTAGCTCCGACTATGAGAAAGAGAATCCCAATAGTTACAGACAGAGTGACTACTGTGGTAACACCAGGAGAGACAGTTGATGTATTGGTCACTGAAAGAGGAATCTGTGTAAATCCTAAGAGAACAGAGTTGATAGAGATATTGACAGCAGCTGGAATTCCTTTAAAAACGATAGAGGAATTGAAAGAAGAAGTTGAAAAATTAACAGGAGTTCCAGAAAAGTTTTCTACTTCTGATACAGTGGTAGCAGTAGTGGAATACAGAGATGGAACTGTAATAGATGTAGTGAGACAGGCTAAATAGAAATAAAAATAATTGAGGATGAACTTACAAAGTGTATTTTTATAAGTCATCCTCTTTTTTTATTATATTATTTCTTATACAGCTCTGTTATTCTCAATTATTATAGGAAGAGCTGGAATTTATTTTTTATAGCTTAAATATAATGGAATTTAGTGATAGAATAAACTATAATACTTCGTAAATAGATGTATTTTTACTCAAGGGAGGAAAGAGGTATGAAAAAAATTCTATTTTTGCTTATGTTCTTTTTTTTATTTTCATATGTTGCAGTAAATAAATTTACTCTTGGAATAATAGTTTTTATAGTGTATATAGGATTTGCCCTACTGGCACTAAAAAAAGAAAATACACTGGATTCTATTATAGATATTTCTCTTGAGTACAGCAAAAAGTCTAAAGTAGTTTTAATGATATTTATGTTTGTAGGAGCTTTGACAGCCAGCTGGCTTTCTTCAGGAACGATTCCCGGGATTGTATATTTTGGAATAAAATTTATAAATCCGGGTCTTTTCATATTCTTTTCTTTTCTCATAACAAGTATAATAGCCTTTTTTCTTGGTAGTTCATTTGGAACGGCAAGTACAATAGGGATTGCTCTTATGGCGATAGCCAGAAGTGGAAATATAGATGTTAATATTGTGGGAGCTTCAATAATCTCTGGAATATATTTTGGAGACAGGTGGTCTCCTCTTTCGTCTAGTGCCAATTTAGTAGCTGTTCTTACAAGAGTGGATATATATTCAAATTTAAAAAATATGATAAAATCAATGATAATTCCATATATCTTAACGAGTCTGTTTTATATATTTTTATCTAGAAGTTATGTTCTTGATATAACGGAAAATAGTATTTCAGGGCTTATTTTTAATAACTATAATTTAGATATAAAGTTTATATTTGTTCCTGTTGTATCAATCATTATTTTTTCGCTTTTAAGGATAAATGTAAGAATATCTATGGGAGTAAGCGTACTTTTAGCTTCGATTGTAGCTGTAGTCGTTCAAAAAGAAACGATTATGAATGTGGTAAAATATTTAACTTTAGGGTATTATAAGTTTGATGGAACAGCTTTAGAGAAAATTATCAAAGGGGGAGGGGTTAAATCAATGCTGAATGCTTCCGCCCTCATAATTATTTCATGTGCTCTTATAGGAGTTTTAGAACAGCTGAATATACTTAGTTATATAAAAAATAAAATAATGAATGTAAAAAATAGAGCTGAGTTATTCAGAAATATGATACTTGTAAGTATTATAACAGGAATGGTAGGAGCTAATCAGACTATTGCAGTTATAATGACTGAAAATATTGTAGAAAAAGTTTATGATGAAAAGAAAGTTCACAGATTAGAATTGGCAAAAGATATAGAGAATTCAGCAATAGTTTTGCCAGCAATTATACCATGGAATATAGCCTGTTATCTTCCATGTACAATGCTGGGAATTGGAAGCATAAAATTTATTCCCTATGCAGCATATATATACCTGATTCCAGTGTGTACTTACATATATTATAGATTTATTCTAAAGGAAAAAGAACTTTAAAAGAAAGGATAAGATTATGGAAGAAAAATTTGAAGTATCAGAGTTATTATCAGGAAGGCCAGACAGAGAGATTTCAGACAAAGAAAAAGATTGTTATGATATGCTGGATGAATTAGATATTTATTATGAAAGAGTAGAATTTAATATCTTTCCTGAAACACTGGAAGATTTATGCAAATCAGATGAGAAATTGAAAATGCCTGGTATAAAAAATTTAATGTTTAAAACTAAAAATGGAAGTCAGTTTTTTTTACTGGTCTTAGCAAGAAGTGAAAAGTTGGATATAAAAGAATTTAGAGCAAAACATGGTCTTTCTAAGATAGAAATGGCAAAGGATGCCGACTTGGAAAAAGTTTTGAATACTCACTCTGGAGCAGTGAGCATAACAGAATTGATGTATGATAAAGATAATAAAATAAAATTATATATAGATGAGAAGCTTTTAGAGCAGGAATATATGCGTTTTCATCCAAATGAAAATTTAGCTACTCTTAAAATAAAGATGAAAGACTTTAAGGAAAAGGTGATTCCATATTTAAAGCATGAAGTTAATATCTTATAATTCAGAAAAGATTAGTTTAAATATAATGTTGGTAAAAAAGGGGAGATTAAGATGGTAGAAATAAGAATGGCTGAAAAAGAAGATGTGGCAAAAATAGTAATGATCGAGAGGGAATGTTTTCCAGCAGCTGAAGCAGCAAAAGAGGAAGATATTTATAAAAGATTTGAAGCATTTGGAGAGAATTTTATAGTAGCAGTGGAAGATGGAAAAGTGATTGGTTTTGTAAATGGCTGTACAACAGATAAACCAGAACTTCCAGATGAATTATACCATAATCCATTATTGCATAATGCAGCAGGAGATTATCAGACAGTATTTGGACTTGATGTGCTTCCAGAATACAGAAAAAAAGGAGTAGCTGGAGAGTTGCTGAAACACATGATATCTTTGAGTAAAGCAAGAAAGAAAAAAGGTATTATTTTAACTTGTAAAGATTATTTAATTGGATACTATGAAAAATTTGGATTTGAAAATCAGGGAGTATCTGAATCTTCTCATGGAGGAGCAAAGTGGAATAATATGTTTTTGAATCTTGAAAAATAGAAAAAAATAGAAGTAAAGATAAATATTTGAAAAAATATAAAATGCTTTTTAAGCATTGGCTGCAATACAACATAGGTATTTGACGTGATGTGAATAGAATAGTAATATAAAAGTAGTTAAATACAAATTTTAGCTACTTTTTTTAATTAATTTGGGAGGTTCTTATGACTGAGTTTGAAAAAATGATAAATGGACAGGAATATAATACTAAGGACAAAGAACTTAGAGCAATGAGCAGCAGAGCTAAGAATTTAATTAGAGAATATAATATGCTTCCTGCTGAGGATATAAATGAGAGAGAAAAGAAGATAAAAGAAATATTAGGAAAATGTGGAAAAAATGTCAGAATCAATCAGCCTTTTTATGTAGACTATGGATGCAATATTTCAGTGGGAGATAATGTTGTAATTAATATGAACTGCACATTTCTTGACACCTCTAAAATCATAATAGGAAACAATGTATTAATAGCTCCAGATGTAAAAATATATACAGCTGTTCATCCTTTAAGGAGAGAAGAGAGAATGATAATCAATAGTGATGGAAGTGTAGATATAAAAACAAATGCTTTATCTGTAACAATAGGGAATGATGTGTGGATAGGAGGAGGAACTATCATAATATCTGGGGTGACAATAGGAAATAATGTTGTCATAGGAGCTGGGAGTGTAGTGGCAAAATCTATTCCAGATAATGTAATAGCTTATGGAAATCCTTGCAAAGTGGTAAGAGAAAATAAGTAGATGATATAAAAACTATAAAAAATTAAATAAGGAGGGGAAAATGAGTATGAAAATATTACTGATGGGAATTATGGTATTTTTTTCAATAACAGTATTTGGAGAAACAGGAGCTGAGAGAATAAAGTTTTCTTTTGAAGAGAAGGAAATAGTAGTGTTATTGAGAGATAACAGTGCAGCAAAAAGTCTGCTGGAGCAGCTGCCATTGACATTGAAATTTGAAAATTATGGAGGAATAGAAAAAATAAGCTATCCACCTGAAAAGTTAGATATCAGTAAAGCACCTAACAACTGTACTCCATCAGCAGGAGATTTGACATACTATGCCCCTTGGGGAAATTTGGCATTTTTCCATAAAGATTATAGAAATTCTGATGGATTGGTACCTCTTGGAAGGATTGAGTCTGGAATTGAAAATCTGCAAGAAATCAATGAAAATTTTTCTGTAACAGTTGAAAGAATAAAATAACAGAAAAAGTTTATGAAAAATATATGTATATGAGCAATAATAATATGAGGGATTTATGAAAGAAAGATCGTAGTGAAATAAGAAAAAGTATAGAGATAATGCTGAAAAATTTTTAAGCCCATGTTTTAGAAAAAAATTCTAAAATCTATGGGCTTTTTATATTGGATTTTAAATCATTTTATAAACTCATCAAGCTCCTTCTGTTTCTCTTCCTCCTTGATAAACATCATCAAGAAAACTAAAGAATAAGAACAGCTTTTTCTAGAAATCGATTAGTGAGAAAGTAACTTGCAACAGCACCAAAGAGAAAAAACAGAATAATTATAAAGCAAAGGAATCCTTTACCTTTTGCACTTTTATCTCTTTTTTTACGCCAGATAAAAAAATATTCAGTACCTGAACGCAAATTTCCTGTGCACATAGTTGTAGTAAGAGAACAGCCTTGAATTTTTCGAAATGCCTCAAACTGCATAGAGCATACAAAAGAAACGTTGATATTTACCAAAATATTATATTTCTGTGGGATAAAGGCATCAGCTATAAGCATTATCAGCTCAATAAGTATAATAACTTGCCGCCAGTGTATGTTGATATCTTGATTTCTTTTTCTTGATAGTGAGACCTGACTCTTTCCACTAAAATTACAGCAAGTGCAAAAGCAATAATTGGAAAGATATATCGTATTGCATGTTTCCATTCTCTTTGAGCTAGATAGAGAGATAAAAATATCATGTTGCCTGTTTGAGCATTAGCAAATACTTTTCCACGACAAACATAGGTATACAAATCTAAAAAATCGCCAGAAAAAGCAAGCAGAGCACCAAGCAGAAAAGATTCTGACATTTGTCCATGACTTTTTTTCATTTAATTCATCTCCTCTTATTTTAAGGTATGAATGGGCAGTCGAACTTATAGTGAAAAGTTAAGTATCAAAGAGCTCTTTATAAAAATTATATCACAAAATAGATACTAGATATATAAACTATTTTTAAATGAAAAATTCTGTAAAAATAAAAAAAATATATAGTAACCTTGTATCTTATAAGTTTTAAATGATTATTATAAAGAATTATATAAAAAAGAGGAAATATGTATTATAATATAGATATGAAGAATAAAGTCTTATAAGGGTGAGTACAATGAAACAGACTAAAATAAATCTATTAAAAATAAAAGAACGGTTTAAAAAAGTTTTTCCAGTTATATTTGTTTCGCTTTTCCTCTTTTTTACACTGTGGCACTTTTTTGGAATAGGTAATACTATATTGCCTCCTTTTCTAACTTTGCTGTTTTTATTCAGATATCAGGAAGATTTTAATATAAAGAAACTTTTGAGAATGTATGGAATTATATTTGTTGTAGCACTTATGGCATTTCTGAGCAGAAGAAATCTTATACTTTGTGCATCTCTGAATTTTTTAGTTCCTTTTATGCTGGTGTATCTATTTACAAATAAATTTAATCCAAAAGCTTATTATATTTATGGAATGGAATTTATCTTTTTGCAGTTCATTCCTCTTCCATTAGAAGGATTTATACTACAGTTGGGAGCTTTGCTCTATGGGGTTTCAGTTATTACTATAGTACTGTATGTTCATTCTAAAATAATCAAGAGAAAGAGAAATTATGGTACAGTGAGAAAAGGAATGAAAAATCTCACATGTCAAATTGAAAAATTGATAAAGAATGAAGATTTTTCAACTGAAGCAGAAGAACTTATGGAAATGATGGTTCATCTGAATCAGGTTATTTACTCGACACGAAATTATAAATATCTAGCAACTGGATATGGAAAAATCAACTATTATTTTATGGTTATTTTTCAAAGATTCCACTATTTTATGAAGTATCTATCTGAAGAAAAGCAAGAACTTAATGCAGAAGATAAGGAATATCTTCTGCATTTAAGTGAGATTTTTACTCTTGTGGGAGAAAATCTAAATGAGAAAGATAACAGTTTTTTGAAAGAGAAAATTGAAGAATTTTTAAATGGATATGATTTGAGTTTGCTTAAAGAGAGAGAAGCAATAACAGCAATATTAGACGTTTTAAAATTTATTCTCTCTGAGATAGAAAAAACTTCTAAGTATAAAACAGAAAAAAAATGGCAGCTTCCAAATCCAGTTCATAAACCTGAAAGTATAAGAGAAATATTAAAATTAGATCTGTTTCAGGTAAGATTTGCAATTCGTCTTTCAATAACTTTGTGTATAGCTTTTTCTTTTGTGCAGTATACTAAGCTGGATCACTCTTACTGGTATCCAATGAGTGTATTCTTTATGCTTATGCCTTATTCTGAGGAAAGTATTTTAAAAATAAATAATCGTATATTGGGAACAGTAATCGGACTTTTTATTGTATTCTTTATGGGAGTATTTTTTCAGGGAACAGTGGAAAGAGCAATTCTGATAGTTCTTCTTACTTCACTGATGTATTATTCCACTCCTACTTCATGGATAATGACTATGTATAGTACTTGTTTTGGAATGGTTCTTACAACAATGATTCTGCAAGTGGAACAGGCAGTTATTTTAAGGACAATATATGTGGGAATGGCTGTTGTTACAGCATTTTTCATGAACTATTTTGTATTTCCGAATACAGTAAAAAGAGAATTTCAGCATAATCTAAATCAGCTCTTTGATATAGATACTAAAATAATCAAGGAAATAACTAAAACTTTAAAGGGAAATATAGATTTTAATGTAGTTCGTGATTTGATTGTTCATTCAAATATGGTTTCCAAAGAGATAAAAACATATGTAAGCGAAAATTTATCAGAGGGAGAAAAGGAATTTTATCTGCATCTTCTTTCAATAAATCATAAGCTTATCATGGAGATGGAGCAGCTCAATGGATATATTTACAAGAATAAATCCGATATGGATTTAGAAAACAATATGATTATTCAGGAATTGTTTAATAACTTTGAAGAAGCTATAAATGAGATACAGAAAAATTATGAGAAAAATGAGTTATCCAATTTTCCAAAATTAGACAAAGAATTAAGATTTTCTAAAAAGTTAGATGACAAACTGTATTTTAATTTTCTGGCATTTAACTGCTTGAAAACAGTGGGCCATTTGACAGAATATACTTCTAAAATTCATGCAGGTTCTCATTAAATTATAAAATATGGAAGTATATAAAAAATAATCTAAATAGAGTATAATACAGATAACAGCTTCAGAGATATCAGCTTTAGGAGGAAAATATGGTAGAATTGGCAAAATATTTTGATGATTTGACTAATAGTGAAAAGATAGTTTTTAACTATATATATAACCATCAAAAAGAAGTAATAAATATGAAAATAACTGATCTTGCCAGAGAAGCTTTGACTTCTAAAACAGTTATCATTAATATGGCGCAGAAATTAGGATTTTTAGGATATGCAGATTTTAAATATTATTTAAAAAGTGGTAATCTTCCTAAGAAAAATAAAAATAAATATGAAGAGCTAGAAGATGAATTAAAGGATAATATCCAAAAAACATTTTCTCTGGTAAATATAGAAAGTATAAAAGGGGTAATTAAAGAGATACAGAAGGCTAAAACGATTTATATAGCTGCCAGAGGAACAAGTAAATCTGTAGGTTCTCATTTGAATCATCTTTTACTTACATTAGGAATAAGATGTATATTTTTAGAAGATTATAACCTTACGTCTATAGTGAGCAGGACATTAGATATAAATGAAATGGTTATACTGATTTCACTTTCTGGAAAAACTGAAAAAATATTGGAAGTGGCTAATATAGCAAAATTAAGAAAGGCTAAAGTTATTTCAGTAACATGTTTTGATAGAAATCCTTTAAGTGATATAGCTGATTACAAACTTTATTGCGCTTCCCAAAGTTGTGATACAAAATTTAATGACAGTGTTTCAAGGATAGGAATGTTTTTAATAGTAGAAATGATAATAGCAATGTTGAAAGATAAAATGACCTAGGTCATTTTAAGTGACATAAGTAATGAGATAAGTGCTAGGTCAGCTGTTTTTTGTTGTACCTGTAATATAAGTATGATAACATGAAATCACTTAGGGGGAAACTAAGAGGATTTCATGTTTTTTATTTAAAAGGGAGGGAAAATGTTAAAAAAATACAGCGATCAAATACAAAAATTTGGGCGATCATTGTTACTGCCAATAGGAGTAATGGCACCAGTAGGAATGATTTTGGGGATTACAGGAGCATTTGTGCAGTCATATATGATTGCTAGATTTCCAGGACTTGGCAATCCTATTATTAATACAACATTAGTGAGTTTGAGAACTATAGCTGGAACAGTTTTTGACAACATACCATTGATGTTTGCTATGGGAGTGGCATATGGTATGAGTAAAAGGGATAAGGGAATAGCAGTTTTTGCTTCTGTTCTGGGGTATCTTATTTTAATAATATCAATGAGTGTATGGTTGAGCGTAACAGGAAATATGGCAGCACCAAATGTAATGAGTCAAATGGGGCAGATAAAGGTATTGGGTATTCAAACATTAAATATAAATGCAATGGGTGGAATAGCAGCAGGATTAGTAGCAGCATGGGCAACAGATAAATTTTATAATTTAGAACTGCCAATAGCTTTTGCATTCTTTGCTGGAAAGAAATCAGTTTCTATAATATGTATGGGAATAATGCTGGTAATTGGAATTACATTACCATTTATATGGCAGTATTTTGTAACTGGCTTAACAGGACTGTCTGTTATATTTTTGAGTAAAGTCGGACCTTTTTTTACTGCTGCTGGAGAGAGATTATTTATACCATTTGGATTACATCATTTATGGAATGCTCTTTTTAGATTTACAGAAGCAGGAGGAAGTTATGTAATAGATGGAACTACTTATGTAGGAGTGGTGCCAACTATGAATCATGTATTATTTACACTTGGACCTAATAGTGAGTATTGGGCACTTATGCCGAAACTTACTAGGTTTATGGCTCAACAGCAAATGTTATGTACAATGTTTGCTTTTCCAGCAATAGCACTTGCCATGTATCATACAGCATATAAGGAAAATAAGAAAATGGTAAAAGGTTTGATGATTACATGTGTAATGACAGCATTATTAGGAAATGTAACAGAACCCCTTGAGTTTTCATTTGTTTTTATAGCTCCATTGCTATATGTTATTTATGCTTGTATCATAGGAATTGGAGCAGTTGCACTTTCTCTGGTAAATGTAGGAATAGGGTATATTCGTGGAACGATATTTGACTTTGCTATTTTTGGATTATTATATAAAGATACAAATTGGGTATCTTTCATAATTGTAGGATTAATATTATCAGTAGCTACTTATTTTATATTTAAATATTTTATACTGAAATTTAATATAAAGACACCAGGTAGAGAAGATGCTCCATCATTAGATAATACTTTAATAAAGGAAAAAAGATATAGTGAAATAGCAGATATAGTAATAGAAGGACTTGGAGGAAGAAGCAATATAGTTAATGTGGATAATTGCATTACAAGATTAAGAATAGATTTAGTAGATACAAAATTAGTAGATCAAAAAATATTAGAGAAATCAGGATATTCTGGATTATTTTTTCCACTGCCAAAACATATACATATTGTTTATGGACCATTAGTTGAATTTGTAAGAAATGCCATAGATGATAAATTAAAGAAATAATAAACTGAAAATAAGGAAGGTAAAACAGATGAAAAGAAAATCACATATTATAACTATAGCTGGAGCTGGAAGTGCTCGTGTACCTGCACTTTTGGGGAATTTAATAGAATATAAAGATAGATTTCCAGTAAGTAAAATAATTATGTATGATATAGACAATGAACGTATGGGACAAATGGAAGCTTATGACAGACTTGTATTAAAATGTTATTATCCAGAAGCAGAAATTGTATTTACAACAGATGCAGAGACTGCATATTCAAAAACAGATTTCATATTTTGCCAGATGCGTGTGGGTAAGGGAGAAATGCGTAGTAATGATGAAAAAATTCCATTAAAATATGGTCTTGTAGGTCAGGAAACATGTGGACCGGGAGGGTTTTCATATGGAATGCGTTCTTTACAGGGAATGAAAGAAATGGTGGAAAAGGTTCGTTCATATTCAAAAGAAACATGGATATTGAATTATACTAATCCAGCAGCTATAGTGGCTTTGGGGTTGGATCGTATGTTTCCTGAGGATAAAAGAATATTAAATTTATGTGATCAGCCATATTCATTATTAAAATCTTATGCCAAGATATTAGAAGTGGATCAGGAAGAGCTTGTACCTAAATATTTTGGACTTAATCATTTTGGGTGGTTTACTGATTTAAAAGATAAAGCTGGAAATGATCTTTTTGAAAAATTAAGAACATATTTAAGAGATCATGATTTTCAGCCGTTTAATGCAGAGCAAAGAGCAAAATCTTGGCTGGACACTTATGTGAGAGTAAATAAATATATGAAGTTTTTTGATGAATACATTCCAACTACATATATGCAGTATTATATGTTTGCTGATGAAATAGTAGAAGAATCTGATCCTGAATATACGAGGGCAGATGAAGCTAAAGATGGAAGAGAAAAAGAGGTATTTGAAACTTGTAAATCGGCAGAAGGCAAAACTACTATGAAAGGTATCGAGATGCTGACAAATAGTGTATTTGGAAAATTGATGGTGGAAGTTGCAGAATCAATAGCATATGATTTAAATAATCCTTTTGTTGTAATGGTGAAAAATAATGGACTTATAACTAATTTTCCAGCAGAAGCGATAGTGGAAGTAGATGGAACAATAGGAAAAGATGGAGCTAAGGGAAATTATGTAGGAGAAATAAAACCATTTTATAAAGGGCTTATGGAAGGACAGTATGCTTATGAATTATTAACAGTTGAAGCTTTTATGGAAAAAAGTTATACAAAAGCTCTTCAGGCATTAACATTAAATAGGACAGTAATAAGTCCTGTAAAAGCAAAAATGGTGTTGGATGACTTAATGAGTGTGAGCAAAGATTTTTGGGTTTTAGAAAAGTAACATATAAATAAGCTGACTATAAAGTTAGAATGATTTCTACTTATAAGTCAGCTTTTTTTTCATATTTTAATTATTTTTCGTAGGCTTCTAATTTTCTTACAGCTTCCCAAATTATTTCTTTAGTAACAGGGAAAGCAGATACATTTAAATCAGGAACATCTACAGCTTTTTGAATTACTCCCTTCATTTCCTTTTCACTTGTATCAAGATTTTTATACGATACAGGAAGTCCAATACTCTTATAAAATGGCATTATTCTATTGATTTCATAAGTTTTTCCATCTACCATAAGCAGTACAAGAACTCCATAAGAAACTATCTCACCGTGCAAATGACTGACTTCAACATGATGTATAGTGGAGAATCCATAGCACAGTGCATGAGCAATAGAACTGTTGTAGTCATTTATTACATAGTTTGAAACGATTCCAGTTGTAACAATTATAGCAAGGATTGTTTCTTCTAATTCAGTAGATACTCTATCTGCTTTGCAGTCATCAAGAGCTTTTTTCCCATATTTAACAAGGGGCTCCTGACATAGTTTTGATAGAGTTACTCCTAGAGCATTTGAATGATTCAAAGATTTACCCTTAGAAGAAAATTCAGGCTCATACCCCTTTGCCATAGTATCTCCAATTCCTGCCCACAGATATCTCTCTGGAGCCTCTGCAATTATTTTTGTGCTGATGAAAGTGTGTTCTGCTGGTGCAAATCTCCAGTATAGATTTTTAAAAGACCCATTTTCATTATACATTGCACAAACTGAAGTAACAGAAGCACAAGTTGAAGATATAGTTGGAAAAGTGAAAAGAGGTTTTTTTAATTGTCCAGTAAGACATTTACAGGTATCAATAGCTTTTCCACCTCCAAAGACAAAAACCATATCAGCTTCTATAACTGATTTTTCCTGTTTCAGTTTTTCAACATTCTCATAACATGCCTCCCCACCAAACCAAAGAGTATCAATAACTTCAAGAGTGCTGTTTTTAATTATATCTTTCACTATATCACTTGCTTTAGCTAAAGCTGTTTTTCCTCCTATAAAGACTACTTTTTTTCCATATGCTTCACAAATAGAAGGAACTTCTGTGTAAGGGTTTTCTCCAATGCTGTAATTTGGTAAAAATATATTTTTTGTTTCCATTTAAATTTCTCCTTTATATTTTAGTTTTGTATGATAATTTCTATTTAGCAAAAGCCTGTTTCCCTTTTACAACTACTGTAAAATTATTTTCAGCTGCATATTTTCTATTTTTATAGACTCCAACTGTTAAAAATGGAATGATGATAATTGCAATTCCTAAGTATCCACAATACCCATATCCATATTTTATGATTTTGCTAAGTCCTATCATTGATACACTCATAGATATAATCATACAGAAACTTGAAGTTATAATTCTTCTTATGATTGGTTTTTCAATTTTTTCCATAACTTTTATAGAAGAGAATCTTGAAACAAATCCATATATAGTAGTTACACCAGTTGAGATAAAACATAACAGTAAAGCAATATTATAGAACCAGTACAAAATATTAGTATCTAACTGCTGACAGATATACAAAGAAGGCAATGTAGTAGCTCCAGCCTGAGTAAAGTCACCATGCCATCCCAACAGCATAACTACTGACATTCCCAAAGTAATAGAATTCATTACAAAAGCTATTATCATTGATTTTGATACATTTTCCTTTTCTCCTAATTGCTTTCCACAGGCTATCATTGTAGGAATAACAACTGACTGGAATCCAGCATATGTAAAAGCATTTAATATAGATTTTTTTATTACAGCTCCATCTGTAAAAAATCCTTGAGAAAAGATTAGAGATATTTCAGGAGCCTTAGCTTTTATTCCCATGAAAAATATTATGAAAGTAGATATTAAAATACATATAGACATTACAGTAGAAACTTTAGACACCAGACTAGAACCAAATATAGTCATAACAAGTAAAATAGCTCCAACACTCATTACAGCCATTTTATATCCCATGATTCCATTAGCTGATATCAATGAAGCTGCTCCAGCAATAACTGCTCCCACAGCACAGATTACCATTATATTGAAATATACTTCAAAGACCCATTCCAATTTATCAAAAGGGTGATACAAAGTTTCAAAAAGTTCTTTGTAGTTTTTTAAGTTTCTTGAATTTCTCATAATGATGCATTCTCTTATAGTAAGAGCTAAAAGAGCCATTGCTACTATGGCAGAAACTATTCCCCATACACCAGTTACAACAAAGTATTGTGTAGCCTGATTACCACTGGCAAAACCTCCTCCAGCATGTGAGCTGAATAAAACACTTGCAACTGCAAATACTGCTCCGAATCCAATTTTAGTATAGTTATTATTTTCTTTTATCATGATTTCTCTCCTCTGTTTTATATTTTCTAAATAATGATGAATCTCCACAACTAGCAGCCCTATTTAGAAACAGAGTAGTATTGATTTGAAATTGATATATTTTATTATTATTTTATTTATATTTTTTTCTTTAAAGTTTTTTTCAAATATTGCTATTGTTTTCATACTGACCTCCAAAATTTTATAATAAAAAAAGACCCCATCAAAATTAGGGTCTCCAAGTTTCAAATTTAAAACTTAATATTTTATATAATAAAATTTAGAGGAAGTTCCTAATATGATTTTTCGTACTCAAAAATATATTGCTTATAAGAGTTATAACCAATAAACTGAGTATGAGGTTTGTCATATTAGAAATAAACATACTGCGTCTTCTCCTTTTTAGTTAAATTTTTTAAATTAATTGACTAATGATACAACATATAAAAATAAAATGCAAGTATTTTTTTAAAAATAATTTTGAAGAAAATAAATTATTACACGAATAAATAAAAAGTGAATAAGATTAGACAATAGCAAAGAAATCTTTTTTTCTGAAATTGTTTTAGCTTTGAGTTTTTTGAAAAAACTGAATAAAATACAAAATAAAGTTTTTAAAAAAATATACTTGACTTAGAGTTAACTCTAGGTGATACACTAATTTAACTAAAGTTAGTTATTCTTGTGCAATTGGGCATATTTTATGAAACTTGACTGATTATTGATTTATTTTTTATAAATCTCGATATTTGAAGGAGGAAAATTATGAAAAAATTATTGCTCATCCTATCTTTATTCAGTATTTTTTCTTTAACTGGATATGGTGCTGAAAGTAAAATTTTGATAGCTTATTTTACACGTACTAACAACACTGAAAAAATAGCTGAGATGATACAGGAATATACAAAAGGAGATATATTTAAAATAGAAGTTCTCAATCCTTATCCTGAAGCATACAGAGCAACTACTGACCAGGCAAAAAAAGAATTGGAATCAGGATATCTTCCACCTTTAAAATCTAAAATTGAAAACTTAGATTCTTATGATACAATATTTATTGGATATCCTATATGGTGGGGAACTGTTCCTGCTCCAATGAGAACTTTTCTATCAGAAAATGATTTATCTGGAAAAACTATCATTCCTTTCTGCACACATGGTGGAGGAGGAGCAGGTACAAGTACAGCAGATTTAACAGCCCTTGCTCCAAAGTCTACAGTAGTAAGTGATGGATATGTAACAAGAAATGCTGGTGCTGGAAGAACTCAGGGAGAAATTACTCAGTGGCTGGATTCACTAAAAGACAGATGGAACAAAAATTAATTTTGAGAAGAGATAAAAAATTATATACAAATTTTAGAACGGAGTTGAACAAATGAGTTATTTTTTTCTAGCATTATCCACAACACTATTTATTCTTAATTTTTTTGTTATGTGGAAAACAGTTAAATATGTATTTCCCTCAGATAAAAAAATATTTTTTATAATACTATTTTTAATATTAATTGTACTTTTATATGGATATCAGTTTTTCAACTCATATTTTGTATCTAATTTTTCATATGGAAGCAATAGAATTCTTTCATATATAGTTTACTATTATTTAGCATTTGTTATCTACGGATCAATGGTATACTTTATAGTTTCGATTATAGAAATGATGTTTAGATATAAATTAAATCTGAATTTATATAAGCCTGGCTTTATAATTATCTTTATAATATTAGCAATAGGAACTTTTTATAAACACAATACTTTATTGACTGAATATGAAATAGATAGTGGAGGAAAAATATCTGCTCCTCTGAATATAGTTTTGGTTTCAGATGTTCATTTAGGACATATAAACGGAAATGCTTCATTAATAAAGATGATAGACAAAGTAAATTCTCTGAAACCAGATGTTGTTCTTATAGCTGGAGATCTTATAGATATGTATTTAGAACCTGTTTTAGAAAGAAATATGTTAGATGAATTAAAAAATATAAAAAGCACTTATGGATCTTATTTCACTCTTGGAAATCATGATATATATGGAAGTAAAGCTGACATGCTTACAGAAATACTTAGGAATAATGCTGAAACTATTGTATTGAGAGATGAAAAAATGCTTGTTAATAATGAAATATATATAGCTGGAAGAGATAATTTTTCTAAAAAGCCTATAAGCGAGATATTAGATGGAAAAGAGGATAAACCTGTTATTCTTATCCAACATACACCTGATACAATAGATGAAGCAGTGGAGAATAAAACTTTTCTGCAAGTTTCGGGACATACTCACAAAGGACAGATGTTTCCTGGAAGATTATTTACTAAAAAAATGTTTAAAGTTGATTATGGACATGAAAAGATAGAAGATACTAATATAATAGTTTCTTCTGGATATGGAACTTGGGGACCTCCTATTCGTATAGGAAGTCAATCAGAAATAGTTTTAATTAAAATTAGATAAAATATCTAAGAACAGAGCAAAGTTAAAGTGATAAAATAAATCTAAAAAAATTATAGGTGTAGCTGAAAGTTGATAAGCTCCTTTACAGTAGACAGATGAAATAATAAAAATTTCTCTGCTGTGAAGGGGCATTTTTTATGGAAAAATTATTATATAGATTCTCTCCTTATCATATTTTTTATAAAAAACTTAAACTTCCTATCAAATTTAGCTGTAAAATGATAAAATATTCTTTGGATAGTGTTCAAACAGGAGGAAAAAATATGGAAACGAATTTAATTGAAAGCTTCAAAACAAGCTCAATAAATTTAAATATAGAATCAAGTAAAAACTTTCAGCATAGACTGCTTTGTAATAAAGATGAGAAAATTATAACAACTTTAAGAAAAGAACTGGAGAGCTGTGATGAGTTTATAATTTCAGTAGCCTTTATAACAGAAGGAGGGCTGGCTCTGATTTTAGAAGAACTGAAAGAACTTGAAAATAGGAATATAAAAGGGAAAATTCTTACAGGAGATTATTTGAATTTTACTGAGCCTAAAGCTCTAAAGAGACTGCTAAATTATAAAAATATAGAATTGAAAATATTATCTAAAGAAAAATTTCATGCTAAGGGATATTTTTTTAGAAAAGATAATTTGTGGACTTTAGTAGTTGGGAGCAGCAATTTAACTCAGACAGCTTTAACAGTAAATTTCGAGTGGAATTTAAAAGTAAATTCTCTGGAAAACGGGAAGATTGCAAAGGATATTTTAAGCAGCTTCAATGATATTTTTGAAAGACTTCCAAAGTTGGATTTAGAAATGATAGAAAACTATGAAAAAGTATATAAACTTTCAAAGAGTTATTCTAAAGCTCAGGAAAAATTACAAAATCCTTTGTTTAAAAAAGAGATAAAGCCAAATATTATGCAGAAAGAAGCATTGGATAATTTAAGTGAGCTGAGAGAAAATGAAAAAGAAGGACTATTGATTAGTGCAACTGGAACAGGAAAAACATATTTAAGTGCCTTTGATGTAAAAAAAGTAAAACCTGAAAAAATGCTTTTTATAGCTCATAGAAAAACTATAATAAAAAAAGCTAAGTATACTTTTGAAAGTATTATAAGCAATAAAAAAATGGCAATCTATGGAGATGAAGATATTTCAGATGCAGACTATATATTTGCCATGGTTCAGACTTTAAATAAAAAAGAACATTTAGAAAGATTTCCTAAGGACTATTTTAATTATATAATAATTGATGAAGTTCATCACAGTGGAGCTAAAACTTATCAAAGTGTAATAAATTATTTTAAGCCAGATTTTCTGTTGGGAATGACAGCAACTCCAGAGAGAAGTGATGATTTTGATATATATGGACTTTTTAATCACAATATAGCTTATGAAATAAGACTTTATGATGCTTTGAGAGAAAATCTTCTGTGTCCATTTCATTATTTTGGAATCTCAGATATAACTGTAAATGGTGAATGTATTGATGGAAAAACTTCTATAAAAAATCTTACTTTAGATCAAAGGATAGATCATATAATTGAAAAGAGCAGATATTATGGATATAGTGGAGAAAAACTTCATGGGCTGATGTTTGTATCAAGAGTGGAAGAGGCAAATATATTAGCTGAAAAGCTTAATGAAAAAGGAATAAAATCTATTGCTCTTACAGGAGACCATGGGGATAATGCAAGAGAAAATGCTATTGAAAAGCTGGAGAAAGGTGAAGTAGAATATCTGATAACTGTTGATATATTTAATGAAGGAGTTGATATACCATGTGTAAATCAGGTTATTCTTCTAAGACCAACAGAATCTTCTATTGTATATATTCAGCAGCTTGGAAGAGGGTTGAGAAAAAATGAGAATAAGGAGTTTGTTGTAGTTTTAGACTTTATAGGAAACTATGAAAAGAACTTCTTAATTCCAACTGCTATTTCCCAAAATAATAGCTTTGACAAAGATTTTATGAAGAGATTTATTTTAAATGGAACAAATATGATTCCAGGAGAAAGCTCAATATCTTTTGAAGAAATAGTAAAAGAGAGAATATTTGAAAATATAAACAAGACAAATTTTTCAACTAAGAAAAATATAGAGCATGATTTTGAACTTCTGGAAAAACAATTAGGAAGGATCCCATTGTTAAATGATTTCTTTGTAAGAAATATGATAGATCCAAGTGTAATATTAAAGTTTAAAAAAGATTATGACAGTGTTTTGAAAGCTTTGAGACCTGATACAGAATTTGGTATTTTATCAGAGCTGGAAAAGAATTTTTTGACTTTCCTGTCAAGTTTCTTTACTCCTGCTAAAAGAGTTCATGAAATGGTAATATTGCTGGAAGGGATTAAAGAATCAAAAATTTTATTGAAGAAGATAGAAGATATTTTAGAGAAAGAATATAAGCTAAAAGATCAAAAAGAAAATATTGAAAATGGAATAAAACATCTTTCTAAAGAAATATTTACAAGCCTTTCTACAATGAAAGGATTTGAACCTATTTTAGAAAAAATTGATGAAGAATATCAAATAGATAAAAGTTTTAAAAATGGATATGAGAATAATAAGTATTTCAGAGATTTAATTGATGACTTGATTAAATATAATCTTGCTTATGTAGAGAAAAACTATAAACAATCTGGAAAAGATTCTATTCAAAAATATAAACAATACACAAAACTGGAAGGATTCTGGCAGCTGAATATGGATTTTAATAATGGATATCAGGTAAGTGGATATCAAGTATTTGAAGAAGCTAAAAAAGTTATATTATTTGTAACATTAGATGATTCTAGTTCTTTTACAAGTTATGATAATAAATTTTTGGATCAACAAAGATTCACATGGTTTTCTAAAAATAACAGATGCCTGAGCAGAAATAATAAGTTAACAGCTGAGGGAAAAATAGCAGAAAATTATTATGTAATGGAAGTATTTGTTAAGAAAAGAATAGGAGAAAACTTTTATTATTTAGGACAAATTGAAAAAGTTTTAAGTGCAAAAGAATGTTTTAATGAAAAAGGAAATCCTTTAGTAGAGTATGAATTGAAATTAAAGAGTGAGATTCAAAAGGATCTTTTTGATTATTTAATAGTAGAAGTAAAGAAGGGGCTAAATGATGAAGAAAAATGTTAATGTAGTAGGAGCAATTATAGAGAATTCAAAGCATGAAATATTATGTACACTTAGACCTAAGAATAAGAGCCTTGGAAATATGTGGGAATTTCCTGGAGGTAAACTTGAAGAAGGAGAGAGTGATGAAATAGCACTTAAACGTGAAATAAAAGAAGAATTAAATATTGAAATAGAAGTGAAAGGTTTCTATGAGAAAGTTTCTAAAGAATATGAAAGTTTTATTATTAATTTAACTTGTTTTAAATGTAAAATTTTGGATGAAAATAATTTTAAATTAATAGAACATTCAGGATATGTGTGGTTAAAAAGAGAAAGCTTAAATTCTTTAATATGGGTTCCAACAGATATTGTTATTGTAGAAAAGCTTATGGGAGAAAAAAATAGAAATTAAGAAGTTTAAAATAAATATATATTTCATATAAAAATTGGATTGATTAAATGAATACAAAAATTATCTGTCTAAGAAAAAATATTTTTAAAATTATTATTATTGAAATATATTTTCAGAATATATTTAAAGTATATATAAAATACAAAGGAAAGCAACATAAAAAAGAACAAAGAGAAAATATAAATCATAGATTCACCAAGATATAATATTTATATTCTATAAATTGTATTAATATTGAAAATTCATTGACAAAATGTTACACTAAGTTTATATTATAAATGGATGTTTTTTATTTTTTATAAAATTAAAAAACCTTTATGATATTAGGAGGAACTCATGAAAGATTTATTGGATAAGTTAGTAAAGAAAAATATAGCAGAAACAAAACTTGGGACAGTTGCAAGCTATATTCCAGAACTTGATAAGGCTAAAAAAGATGCATTGGGATTATACATAATTGATGTAAATGGAAATGAATATTGTTCTGGAGACTGGGATACAAAATTTACAATTCAGAGCATATCTAAAATAGTAACTTTGATGCTGGCAATATTAGATAATGGAGAGGAATATGTTTTTTCTAAAGTGGGAATGGAGCCAACAGGAGATCCATTCAATTCTATTAAGAAGCTTGAAACTTCAAGCAGAAGAAAACCTTACAATCCTCTTATAAATGCAGGAGCTATAGCAATAGCTTCAATGATAAAAGGAAAAGATGTAAGAGATAAATTTCAGAGACTTTTAGATTTTCTTAGAAAAATATCTGAAGATGAAACTTTAGATGTAAATTATAAGATTTATTGTGGAGAATCTGAAACAGGAAATAGAAACAGAGCGATGGGATATTTCCTTAAAGGAGAAGGAATAATAGAGGGAGATGTTGAAGACGCATTGGATATATATTTTAAACAATGTTCAATAGAAGTAACAGCAAAAACACTTGCAAAGATAGCATTATTTTTAGCAAATAATGGTAAACTAAGCAGTGGAGAAATTGTAATTACTCCTAGAATAGCTACTATTGTAAAAACTTTAATGGTAACTTGTGGAATGTATGATAGCTCTGGAGAATTTGCTGTAAGAGCAGGAATTCCATCTAAAAGTGGTGTAGGAGGAGGAATTCTTTCTGTAGTACCAGGAAAAATGGGAATAGGAGTGTACGGACCATCTCTTGATAAAAAAGGAAATTCAATTGCAGGGGTACTTTTGCTGGAAGATTTATCCAGTGAGTTAAATCTGACAATATTTTAACCAGAAAAAATTTTGTTCAAGTAAATAAAATATGGTAAAATAAACAGAACTATATAATAAAATACTAGCATAGGAGGAAAGAATGGTTTTTTTGTATGATGCATTTAACTGGCTGAACAATTTTATCTGGTCGTATATATTGATTATACTTCTTGTAGGATTAGGTGTATATTTTAGTTTTAAAACAGGGTTTGTTCAATTTAGAATGTTAGGGGAAATGTTTAGACTTCTTGGTGAAGGAGCTATGAAGAATGAAAGCTCTAATGAAAAACATGGGTCAAGTGGAATCTCTTCATTTCAGGCATTTTGTATTTCAACAGCTTCGAGAGTTGGGACAGGAAATATGGCAGGAGTTGCTATAGCTATTGTTATAGGAGGTCCAGGAGCTGTATTCTGGATGTGGGTAATGGCTCTTATAGGTTCAAGTTCAAGCTTTGTAGAAAGTACACTTGCACAAATATATAAAGTAAAAGAGGGAGATCACTTTAGAGGTGGACCAGCTTACTATATGGAAAAAGCTTTAGGAAAAAGATGGATGGGAGTTGTATTTTCGATTCTTATTTCTATAACTTTTGGACTTATATTTAATTCAGTACAGGCTAATACAGTATCATTTGCATTTGAAAAAGCTTTTAATATTAATAGAATGTATTTAGGAATAGCAATATCTATTGCTACTGCTATTATCATTTTTGGTGGAGTAAAAAGAATAGCTCGTGCAGTGGAATATATAGTTCCTGTAATGGCTGTAGCATATGTTGCTGTAGCGCTGTTCGTTCTAATAAAAAACTTCACAATGATACCATCTGTTATTGAATCTATAGTTTCTAATGCTCTTGGATTTAAACAAGCAGTAGGTGGAGGACTTGGAGTAGTAATAATGCAGGGGGTAAAAAGAGGATTATTCTCAAATGAGGCTGGAATGGGAAGTGCTCCCAATGCAGCAGCAACTGCAAATGTTACACACCCAGTAAAGCAGGGGCTTATTCAAACTTTGGGAGTATTTACAGATACTATATTAATATGTTCTGCAACTGCTTTCATTATATTGATGTCTGGAGTAGATTTACAGGGAGAATCTAATGGAATACAGCTGACTCAGGAAGCTCTTGTTTCGCAGGTTGGACCTTGGGGAAGTATATTCATTGCTATATGTATATTTTTATTTGCCTTCTCGTCTATCATAGGAAATTATTACTATGGAGAAACAAATATAGAATTCTTAAATGGAAATAAAATATGGTTAAATATTTACAGATGCTTTGTTGTATTTATGGTAATGTATGGATGTCTTGCTAAAGTTCAGATAGTTTGGGATATGGCGGACTTATTTATGGGATTCATGGCGATAATGAATCTAGTGGTAATAGCAATACTTTATAAAGTGGCAATTGCAGCTCTTCGTGATTATATAACTCAGAAGAAAAAAGGTTTAAATCCTCAGTTTAAAACTTCAGCTGTTCCAGGATTAAAAAATGCTGAATGCTGGGATGAATAAAAATAACTAGATAATAATTAATAAAAAGATGATCAAGAGTTTGATGATATTTCAACTTTTAGTCATCTTTTTTTATTGCTTAATTTTTTTTGAAAAATTAATTCTTTTTATGATGTGTGATATTGAAAAATGATTCAGTATAAGAAAAAAACGTTTTAAAATAAGTCACAAAAAAGTTGACAACAAAAAAATGATAGAGTATACTAAGATTAATTAATAAAGTTTCTTTATTAGAAAAGAGAGGAGAATATTATGACAACAATTAATGGAAAACCTAAAATAATAAAAGAAATAAACATGGCTTTAGTTAGAAAAAATATCATAAGAAATTCACCTATAACAAAGCCAGAGTTGTCAAAATTATTAGGGCTCAGCCTTCCTACTGTAAATAAATGTGTAGATGAACTTCTTGAAAAAGAAATTGTAAAAGTATTTGAAGGAGAAGTAGAAGTAAAGGGGAGCGGAAAGAAACCTATATTCTATGAGATAAACAGCGATCATGTATCATATATAGCTGCGTACTTTAAAGGAACTGTCCTTACAGTGAGAGAATACAATCTTCTTGGTAAAGTGAAAAATGAAAAAGTAAAAAAATTAAAAGAAGACAGTGATGAAAAAATATTGATTTCTGTTTTAGATAAAATGATAAAAGAATCTAAAAATAAAGAGAATATAGAGGCTATTTCCATTGGAATAGCAGGAATAATGGAAGAAAATGGAAGTATAAACAATGTCTATACTCTGAAAAATTTTAATGGAATATTTTTGAAAGAGGTATTGGAAGAAAGATATGATATTCCAATAATAATAGAAAATGATGCAAATCTAGTAACTTTTGGACTTGTGGATAAGATAGAATTTAATACAAGAGATCTTGTATATATTTATTTAGGAACTGGAATAGGAACTGGAACTGTAATAAATGGAAAACTTCACAAAGGAAAATCTAATTTTTCAGGAGAGATAGGGGAGCTTCCAGTATCAACAGATAAGACTTTGGAAGATGACTATAAGGAAATAATAAAAAGAAAAGATATGGAAAAATTTGAGAAACTGATAATCTTTATACTTATGATAAATATTTCTATATTAAATCCTGAAATAATAGTATTGAGCAGTGATATATTAAAAATAGAAAAAAGTCTGTTAAAACGTATAATCAAGAAAATATCTGAAAGATTTGGAGAAGAAAATATGCCAGAGATAATTCTTGACAGTAATGATATTGAAAATGGAATGAAGGGAGCTTTAAAACTAGCTCTTCAAGAAAGTGACAAAGACTTGAAAATAATAGGGAAATAGGGGTAGAAAATGGGATATATATTATCAGTAGATGGTGGGGGAAGTAAAACTTCATATTGCCTTTATGAGATAGAAAGCAGTCATAAAGAATATATTAAAGGAGAAAGTACCAACTATAAAAATATAGGGATAGAAACAGTAAAAAAAAATCTGGAAGAAAACATAAATAAAATAATGGAAAGTAGGAATATTACTTTTCAAGATATAAAATATTTTGTATTTGGTCTTTCTAGTTGTGATACAGCTGAGGATTACAAGCTTTTCAAAGAATTACTTAATAGTATTGGGATAAAAGAAAATCTTGTGATAATGAATGATGCAGAACTGGCATTCAGAGCTATATGTCCATTTGAAGATGGAGGAGTTATTGTATCAGGAACAGGGTCTATAGGTTTTGCTTTTGACAAAGACAAAGTCATAAGAGTTGGAGGCTGGGGAAAGGACCTCAGTGATCTTGGTTCAGGATACTGGATTGGAAGAAAATTTCTTGAGAAATATATTCTTTATTTAGAAGATATGGAAGAGAAAGATGATTCTTTTGACAGAATGGAAATTTTGGGAAATGACAGAAAAAAACAACTGGAAAAAATAGTTGAAAAATATGACACAGCAGAAAAAATAGCAAGTGTAGCAAGATTTGTTATAGAGGAAAAAGATACTTCTCTATGCAGTAAAATATTGGATAAAGCAGTGGAAAAACTTATGATGATGATAAAAGAAATATCTAAGAGCATAGAAAAAGACAGCTACATATTGGTGTTATCTGGAGGAGTAGCTATAAGTGATGCAGTTACAGATAAGATACAGAAAAAAATAGTAGAAAATGCTTTAGGGAATAGAATAAAGCTGATACCTAATAGATATGAACCAGTAGATGGAGGAATAAATATAGGACTTAACTATCTTCAAAAGAATAAATAAATGGTGGTGGAAATGAAAAAGTATTTACAGGTATTTTCTGGAGGATTCTCAAATTTAGAAGTAGATATAGACAAACTAAAAGAAAAACTTTTAAAGATAATGGCTATAAAGAAAATAGATGGAATTATTATTGGATGGAATGAAAATAGGGAACTGTATAGAGAATTGAAAGATTTTCTAAAATCTTATGGAACAAAGCTATATTTCTGGTTTCCTGTATTTTCTGAACTGTCTCATTATAAAGAATTTAATAAAGTTTTAGATTATACTGGAAAAAAAATAGAAAATTTCTCATTTCAAGAGGGAGAAAATTTTGAATTTTACTGTCCTAATGCCATTAAAAATATAGAAAATGTAAAAAATATATTTGATGAAAAGTTTTCAGATTATGAGATAGATGGAGTATTTCTGGATAAAATAAGATACCCAGCATTTTCAAATGGAGGAAAGGCTGTATTCAGCTGTTTCTGTCCTGTATGCGTGGAAAAGATGAAAAAAAGAGGGATAGATGTAGAAAAATTAAAAGAATACATTGATAAAACTTTTGAAAATCAAGGAAATAATCCACTTGAAATACAAAGTTATAAAGATTTTAAGTATGAATTTCAAAATAAAGAAATGAATCAATATTTTCAATTTAAAAATGATTCAATAACTGAAAAAATAAATGAACTGATAAATTTCTTTAAAAATAAGGGATTGGAAGTGGGGCTGGATACATATGCCTCTGATATTTCTTATCTCTTTGGGCAGGATATAATCAGGCTCAGTGAGAAAGCGGATTTTATAAAACCTATGTATTATAGAAAAACTTATGCTCCAGCAGGAATTCCTTTTGAAATACAGACTTATGGAGAACTGTATAATAAAAAAGCTGGAGAGTTTCTTTTGAATATCATAGGAGAAAAGGATTTAAAAGATAATATAGGAAAAGAGCAGATGATAAAAGAGATAAAATATCTGACTGAAAATTTAAAAAATATATGTGTAGGAATAGATTTCAATAAGAAGGAAAATATAGCATTAAGTGATGCAGAATATATAAAAGAGGTATTTGATATTTTAGAAGAGGGAAATTCAGAAGGGATAGTTCTTTCATGGGATTTAATGAGCATACCAGAGGAACATCTGGATATATTTTTGAAAAGGGAGGAGAAATGCCAATAGGAGATGTAATTCTAAATTGTAAAAACATAAGCAAATCTTTTTCTAAAGTAGAAGTTTTAAAAAATATAAACATTGAAATAAAAAAGGGAGAAGTTCATGCCATAATAGGTGCAAATGGGGCTGGGAAATCTACTTTGATGAAAATAATCTGCGGAGTGCATGAAGCTAACGGTGGGGAACTGATCTATAAAGGGAAGGCAGAGAAATTTAAAACGCCTCTTGAAGCACAGGAAAAAGGAATTAGTATAATATATCAAGAGCTGAGTCTTGTATCTACGCTTAAAAACTATGAAAATCTTTTTGTAGGAAATGAAATAAAAAAATATGGAATATTTACTGACGACACAGCAATGATAAAAAGATTTAAGGAGCTGTGTGAGAGACTGAATTTTGATATAGATCCTATGGAAATAACAAGAAATATGAGTATATCAAAACAGCAGATGATAGAGATACTTAAAGTAGTGGCAAATGATTCTGACATTATAATAATGGATGAACCAACAACTTCACTATCAGAAAAAGAAAAAAAATCTTTGTTTGATGTAATAAGAAAATTGAAAGAAGCAGGAAAAATAGTTATATATATTTCCCATATGCTGGAAGAAGTATTTTCAGTATGTGACAGGATAAGTGTATTGAGAGATGGAGAATTTATAGCTACTAAAAAAGTTTCAGAGCTTACAAAGGATAAAGTAGTGGAACTGATGACAGGAAAAGTAGTTAAAAGAGGAAGCATAAGAGAGAAAAAAGATAATAGAAATGAAACAGTCCTTGAGGTAAAGGGTCTGGAATATAAGAATATATTAAAAGATCTATCTTTTCAGGTAAAAAGAGGGGAAGTAGTAGGGATAGCGGGGCTGGTTGGCTCTGGAAGAAGTGAACTGGCAGAATGTATATTTGGAGCAAGGGAGATAAATAAAGGAGATATTTATTTAGAAGGAGAAAAGCAGAACTTCTCACATCCTAAAGATGCTATAAAAAATGGAATAGGGCTGATACCTGAAGACAGAAAGAATTTTGGGCTTATAATGAAACATACAATTAAAGATAACTCCACATTGATACAGATAAAGAAAATGTTAGCAGGACCTCTTTTGAGTAATAAAAAAGAGAATGAACATATTGAGGAAGCTATAAAAGATCTTTCAATAAAAGTTTCAGATTATAATTTAAAAGTATCAAGTCTCAGTGGTGGAAATCAGCAGAAAATAGTTATATCAAAGTGGAAAGATATGGACTTAAAAATATTGATATTTGATGAGCCTACAAAAGGAATAGATGTAAATGCCAAAGAAGATATTTTTAAAGTAATAGAGGATTATGCAGCTAAAGGAGTGGGAATAATCTTTATATCCTCTGATCTTGAAGAGGTAGAAAGAGTAGCTGACAGAGTTCTGGTTCTGAAAAGAGGAAATTTTATAAGTGAACTTAGGGGAAATGATATAAATATAGAGAAAATAAACTATTTGGCGTTGAATGGTTAGAATGGAGGATATATGTTAGAACAGGTAAAAAATTCTTTTAGAAGAGAGAATCTTTTGAAAAATTATGGAATAATAATAGGGTTTTTAGTACTATGTACAATAATAAGTTTTGCAACACCTAATTTTCTTACTAGAAACAATATACTTAATTTATTGAGACAATCATCTATAATCGGAGTTATTGCAACAGGAATGACTTTTGTAATAATATCTGGAAATTTTGATATATCAGTAGGAAAAATAGCTGCCTTAGGGGGAACTATAATAATGAGTATAATTTCAAATGGTCATAGCTTTATTGTTGCTCTTCTGGCTGCACTTTTAGCAGGAGCAGTTATTGGATTAATTAACGGATTTGCAGTTGCAGTCATTAAAATACCATCTCTTATAGCAACTATGGGAATGGTCGTAATTTTACAGGGGCTCATTTTTATATATACAGGGGGATATCCAATTTCAGGAACTAATCCAGTTCTTTCTCTTATTGGAAGAGGCTATATCTTAGGAATACCTGTACCTGTTATAATTTTCTTCCTTGGGGTAATACTGGCTAATGTAGTTTTAAGAAAAACAGTAATGGGAAGAAGAATATATGCAGTAGGAGGGAATGAAGATTCCAGCAGACTGTCAGGTATAGATACTATAAAGTATAAAATAATGGTATTCATGATAAATGGTATGGCCTCAATAATAGGGGGACTTATTCTTGTATCAAGATTGAGCACAGCTACTCCTACAGCAGGAGAGGGATACGATATGGATGCAATAGCTTCAGTAGTTATCGGGGGAACAAGTGTAAACGGTGGAGAAGGAAACGTTATGAGAACAATAATCGGAGTTCTTCTCATGAGTGTTATAAGCAATAGTTTCAATCTTATAGGTGTGAGTATATATTTCCAATATGTATTTAAAGGAATAATAATACTGGCAGCAGTAGGATTTGGAAGTTTTAAGAAAAAATAGATTTCAATATAATAAAAAGGAGGAAGAAGATGAAAAAATTATTATTAGGTGCTTTATGTTTAGTAGTTGGTGCAACTGCTTTTGCAGCAGAAAAAGTTATTGGAGTGTCTTTACCTGGACCAGTAGGATATTTTATAGCAGTAAGAGATGGAATGGATACACAGGCTAAAAAAGAAGGATTAAAGTTGGAATATACTGATGCTAACTGGGATCCAATCAAACAGTTATCACAAATAGAAGATCTAGTAGCTAAAAAAGTAGATGTAATAGCAGTGGCAGCAGCAGATTCAGAAGCTATCAAAGGAGCAATTGCAATAGCTAATGAAGCAAAAATACCAGTTATAGCTTTTACAAATGCAATTGGAAGTGACGAAGATGGTAAGTATGATGGTGTAGTTACTTATGTTGGACAAAACGAAGTAAAAACAGGAGCTTTAACAGGGAAAATAGCTAAAAATTTATTAAAAAAAGATGACGCTAAAATAGTTCTTATAGAAGGAGTTCCAGGAACACCTCCTCAAAGAAACAGAAAAAAAGGACTTACTGAAGAAATAGCTGGAACAAAAATGGAAATTGTATATAATCAAACAAGCAGATGGGAAAAAGAAAGAGCTATGAAAATAGTTGAAGACCTTATCCAAAAAAATCAAAAGATGGATATAATAATAACTCAAGATGATAATTCAGCTATGGGTGCTGGAATGGCTTTACAAGAAGCTGGATTAAAAGATAAAATATATGTAATAGGACTTGGAGGAAGCAAGGAAGGTCTTGCAGCAATAAAAGATGGTCTTATTGATGGAACTACATATATGTCAGCAGTAGAAGAGGGAGCAAAAACTATAGAAGCAGCAGGAAAATTATTAAAAGGTGAAAAACTTGATCCTGTAACTCCTATGATTCAAGTGGAAGTAAATAAAGAAAATGTAAATAACTTTAAAGGTGAATGGTAAAATAATTTAGAAGGAAGTGCAAAATACTTTGTACTTCCTTCTTTTTTTGTGGTATGCTATATTTGTATATATGAAAATTGAGAGGTGTAAAAATGCAGTATAAAAGTAAAGATATAGCAAAAGCTTCAGTTATAATGGCTATGAGTTCAAGAGAGGAAGAAGCAGAACTTAAAATAAAATATTTAGATTCAGGAATAAAAACAGCTGCTGTAGATATAGGAGGAAATGTTGTAGATTCTATCTCTAAAATATTGGAGAGAGCTCTGGTAGCATCTAAAAGAAATGGAATAATATCAGAATCACATATATATGAAGGAGCTTTGACAGGAGCAACTAGAGAAGCTATAGCACAGATAATGGATAAAGCAGTTGGATTTAATGTAGGAGGAAAAATAGGAATTGCAAGATGTCAGGAACATCTTTCAGTATGTATTTTTCTTACAATAGGTATGTTCAGACTAGATGAAGTAGTAATAGGGCTTGGTCACAGAGCAGTACCAATAGATCACGAATAAAATAACGGTTGACAAAAGTGAGGATTTTTTATATAATCATCATTAATGAAGTATGTAGAATTGTAGAATAGTAGAAATTGAAGAAGAAATGAAAAACAGTAGAGTAGAATTGTAGGATAGTAGGAAAATTTAATACTTTGTAGCAGAGTCACCTTATTTTTAAGGGGGATTTGTTGTATTATGTTTATTTTACCTTTTTACAATTTTATGTAAAAAGGTTTTTTTAATTTCCTCATCAATAATAATCAGGAGGAGAGAATGAAGATGAGAGTAGGACAGAGATTAATAATGATGGTGATAATGTTTTTAGTTATAGCAGGAGTAAAGAGTAATGCACAGGAAGGAAAAAAATTTAAAATAGGTATTTCACAATTTGCAGAACACCCAGCATTAGATGACGTCAGAAGAGGTTTTGAAGATGAATTAAAATCTTTAGGGGTAGAGGCAGATATAACATATAAAAACTCACAGGGAGATACTGGTGTAGCTGGAGTAATAGCACAGAAATTTGTATCAGATAAATCAGATCTTATTTTTGGAATAGCAACTGTATCAGCTCAGGCTGCTAAACAGTCAACTGATAGGATACCGGTTCTTTTCAGTGCAGTAACAGATCCAGTAAATTCTCAGCTAGTAAAAACAATGGATAAAGTAGGAGGAAATGTAACAGGAACTACTGATGCAACTCCTATGGAAAAACAGTTGGAACTGTTTAAGAAAATTAACCCTGAAATTAAAAGAATAGGAATAATATATAATACAAGTGAATCAAACTCAGAAATCCAAGTAGCAAATGCAAAAGAAATAGGAGCAAAATTAGGACTTGAAATAAGAGCTGTTGGTGTAAATAATATAAATGATATACCTCAGGCTGTAAATTCTCTAGTATCTAAAGTAGATGGATTTTACACTATCACAGATAATATAGTTGCTTCTGCTATAAATCTTATCTCTATGGCATCTAATGAAAGAGGATTGGTAACAGTGGGAGCAGAGGAAGCTCATGTAAAAGGAGGAATACTTTTAACAGATGGGCTTAGCTACTATGAATTGGGAAGACAAACAGGCCGTATGGCTAAAGAAATACTTGTAGATGGAAAGAAACCAGAAGATATGCCAGTGGAAACATTGGCTAACACTACTAAAGTAGTAAATGAAAAAACAATGAAAAAACTTAAATTAAATAAAGAGCTTCCAGTTTTTGAAGGAGCAGAGTTTATAGAACAATAGGAAAAGAAAAAGGGGTAAAAAATGAATTCATTAATGACTATATCAATAGAACAGGGACTCATATTTGCAGTATTGGCAATGGGAGTATTTATAACATATAAAATATTGGATTTTCCTGACTTATCAGTTGAAGGAACATTTCCATTTGGAGCATTTATCTTTGCAAGATTTGCAACTTTAGGTCTTGATCCAGTGACAAGCACAATATTAGCATTTGCCTTTGGCACATTAGCTGGGGTGATAACATATTTTCTTCATATAAAAATGAAAATAGCTCCGATATTAGCTGGAATCCTTACAATGACTATACTTTATTCTGTAAATTTAAGAATAAATGGAAAAGCTAATATTCCTCTATATAACAGCCCATCTGTTTTCTCATTTGGAAATAAGATAGTAGTTCTTGTGATAATAGTCGTAATTATAAAAGTATTGATGGATATGTTTCTTAAAACAGAGATAGGATATCTTCTCATAGCAACTGGAGATAATGAAACACTTGTAAAATCTCTAGGTGTAAGCTGTGATAAATTTAAACTTTTAGGACTTATGCTTTCAAATGGACTTGTAGCTGTAAGTGGAGCTCTTATGGGACAGATACAGGGATTTGCAGATATAAATATGGGGACATCTATAATAGTTTCTGCACTTGCTTCTATAATAATAGGAGATACAATCCTTAAAAAATCTACAAAGTTGAGAGGAACAACAAGGGCTATAATGGGAGCCATAAGTTATAAGATAATAGGTGGAGCAGCAATAGATTTAGGACTTGCTCCAACAGATTTGAAGGCTATCAGTGCAATAATAGTGATAATATTTATAGGATATAACAATGCATCATTCTTTAGTTTGAAAAAAAAGGGAGGAGAAGAGAATGCTGGAAATAAAAAACTTGTCAAAGAGCTTTAATAGTGGAACTGAAAATGAATTAAATATATTTGAAAATTTTAATCTTAATATAGAGGAAAGTGAATTTGTAGCAATACTGGGATCAAATGGGTGTGGAAAAAGTACTCTTTTTAATCTTATCAGTGGTTCATTAAAGGAGGATGCTGGAAGTATCTCTCTTGATGAAACATCAATAAATAATTTAAAAGAAGAAGATAGAGCATGGGGAATAGGAAAAGTTCACCAAGATCCATCAAAAGGAGTATCTCCTTCTCTTACTATATTGGAAAATCTTTCTTTGGCAGATAAAAAATGTGAAAAATTTTCTTTGAGAAATCTTATAAAAAAAGATAAAATAAAAAGATTTGTAGAGATTTTAAAAGAAGTGGATTTAGGACTTGAAAATAAACTGGATACTCAGGTAAAATTTCTTTCAGGAGGACAAAGACAGGCTCTTTCTCTTATTATGGCAACTCTTAAAAAGCCAAAACTTCTCCTTTTAGATGAACATACAGCAGCTCTTGATCCTAAGACATCAAAGGTAATAATGGAAAAAACAAAGCAGCTTATTGATAAGCAGCATATTACAGCTATGATGATATCTCATAATTTAAGAGATGCAGTGCAGTATGCTGACAGGATAATTATGTTAGATAAAGGAAGAGTTATCCTTGATGTAGAAAGTAAAAAAATAACTGAATCAGAACTTGCTAAAATCTATAATTCCAAGATAGAAAAGGAACAGATGAGAGCAGCAGGATAAAATAAAATCAAGTTTTAGAGTTTTTAAGTTAGAAATATTTTAGTGAAAAAATTCTAAGACTTTTTTATTTGAAAAAATATTTTTATATCTTGACAAGTGTTTGATACTAATTGACAAAAAAGGATGTAAGTAGTATTATAATAGATAGTTTGGTAGAAAAATTTAGGGAGGGAATCAAATGTCAGATTGTAATACTTGTCCATCAGGAAGCAGTTGTACAAAAGATAAAGAGAGCTGTGGAATAGTAAATAATCCACACAATAACATAAAAAAAGTAATCGGAGTAATGAGTGGAAAAGGTGGAGTTGGAAAATCTACAGTAACAACTTTATTTGCAAAAGAACTTAGCAAATTGGGATACAAAGTTGGAATAATGGATGCAGATATAACTGGACCAAGCATTCCTAGATTAATGGGAATGAAAGATGAAAAGGCTATGGGAGATGGAGAAAGCATATATCCTGTAATGTCTAAAGAGGGAATAAAAGTTATTTCTCTTAACCTATTAATAGATGATGAAAATGAACCAGTAATCTGGAGAGGACCAGTAGTAGGGGGAGCTGTAAAACAGTTCTGGGAAGATGTAATATGGGGAGACCTTGACTTCCTGCTAATAGATATGCCGCCAGGAACAGGAGACGTAGCTCTGACAGTTATGCAGTCTACACCAGTTAATGGAGTAGTAATGGTATCTGTTCCTCAGGATATGGTATCTATGATAGTTGCAAAAGCTGTAAATATGACTAAGAAAATGAATATACCTGTATTAGGTGTAGTAGAAAATATGAGCTATATAGTTTGCCCAGGATGTGAAACTAAAATAAGCTTCAACGAAGAAAATGGAACTAACGATTTCTTAAATGAAATGGGACTTACTCTATTGGGAGAACTTCCTATGACTAGAGGAATAGCAGGACTTACAAAAGGTAAAGAAGATGGAATAGGAGAATTATTCACACCTATTGCTATAAATATTATTAAAGAAATTGAAAAATTATAATAAATAATTATTTGGAAAAATGTGGATGGTTAATCAATGAGCTATTCACATTTTTTTATTGCTTTACACATTGAAATAGAACGAAACATATTAAAATAAAATAATAATTTCCGATTTTTTAATAATAAAAATAAAAAAACAGTTGAAATTTTAATTCATAAGTGTTACTATGAAGTTGGATATTGAATACAAAATATCCTGTTAAAAATTAAAAAAATAGGGGGATTAATATGAAAAAAGCATTAGCATTATTATTTGTAATTCTTTCTGTTGTATCTTTTGCAGAAACAAAAGTTTTATACAATAAGAAGATAACAAAAAATAATCCAAAGATGAAAATCATGACTTACAACATTGCAGCAGGGGCGAATAATTTCAAAGTAGATTTAAAGGTAACAGCAGAAACAATTAAAAAGGTAAATCCAGACATTATTGCAATACAGGAAGTAGATAGAAATACTAATCGTAGTGGTAAAATAGATCAAGCTCAAATTCTAGCAGATCTTACTGGATATAATATGGTATTTGGAAAGACTATAGACCATGATGGCGGGGACTATGGAATAGCAATTTTATCTAAACATCCTATTTTGAGTCAGCAAAGTCTTATTTTACCTTCTTTCCCTAATGGAGATACAACAAGTCCTGGCTATGAACAAAGAATAGCTTTAGTTACTCAAATAGAGGTTCCAGGATTTGAAGTGCCAATTACATTTATTAATACTCATTTAGACTGGCATGAAGATCCAGCAGTTCGTTTACAGCAAATAAGAACTATAAATGAAATAACTCTTGATATGAGAGGAATAAAAATATTAGCAGGAGATTTCAACGATACTGTTAATTCTGTAATAGGAAAAGAAATGGAAAGATATTGGGTGTCAGTTTTTGATGATAAGATAGATCACAGAACATGGCCAGCAGTAAATCCAGAAGTTGCAATTGATCAGATATATTTAAATAAAGCACAAGTGTGGGAAGCAAAAACATATGTGCCTAACAAAGAAAATGAAAAAGATGGAATTCAATGGAATAAAGTAAGTGATCACATTCCTGTAATTGTAGATTTAAAATTATTAGAACAATAATTAGTTGTAATAAAAGATAAAGAGGGTGAAAATTATTTCACCCTCTTTTTGTATAATAATATTTAATTAGCTTTTACTTTATTTTTGTCTAATTTAGCAATGATTTTTTCATTGATAGAGAAGAATATGAATACTACTGTGAAGATGAACAATAATAATTGATACCATAATAGAGGTATGATGTCTAATGGAGAAACTTTTCCAGCTGTAAATCCTAAAAGGATAAGCATTTGAGCTCCATAAGGGATAAGTCCTTGGAATATACAAGAGAATATATCCAATATAGCAGCACTTTCTCTGAGATCAACATTATATTTTTGGCATATTTTTTTGGCAATAGAACCATTTATAATGATAGCAACAGTATTATTAGCAACTGCCATATCTGTTACTGCAACCAGAAGTCCAACACCAATTTTAGCACTTTTCTTACCAACTATTATTTTTTGTATCTGTTCAATCAACCATTGTATACCGCCAGCTTTTGTAGACATAGTAGCCAGCCCTCCTGTCAATAATGAAAGAAGGAATATTTCATTCATACCTAGGAAACCATTGTATATTTCATTTGTTAAAGAAAGTAAAGTAAAGTCTCCATGAGCTAATCCGATTATTCCTGAAAGGAATATACCACTAGTAAGTACAACGAAAACGTTTATACCTGTGATAGCTAAGATTAGAACTACAAGATATGGTAATACTTTCAAGAAATTATATGCAAGAACTTCTATGTGAGGAACATGGTCAGGTTTTCCAAATACTAAGAGAAGAATAACTGTAATAATAGCAGCTGGAGCAGCTATGTACAAGTTTAATCTAAATTTATCTCTCATTTCTACACCTTGTGTTTTTGTTGCTGCAATAGTAGTATCAGATATAACAGAAAGGTTGTCTCCAAACATTGCTCCACCCATAACAGCAGCTAAGATAAGAGGAAGAGGAACTCCACTCTTTTCAGCCAGACCTACTGCAATTGGAGTAATAGAAACTATCGCCCCTACAGAAGTACCTGTAGCTGTAGATATAAAAGAAGCTATTATAAATAATCCTGCTGCTATATAGTGAGCTGGGATATAAGTAAGTCCCATATTAACAGTAGCATCTACTCCACCCATGGCTTTAGATACACCTGCAAAAGCTCCTGCAAGCAGATAAATTATACACATTGTAATTATATCCTGATGCCCACAACCTTCAAGGAAAGTATCGAATTTTTCCATGATAGTTCCTTTGAATAATATGAAAGCAGCAATTATACCAACAAAAACAGCTACTGGTGCTGGCAATTGATAGAATGCCATTCCAACACCTTTCATTTGAAGCACTACTCCTGTTCCGAGGTAGATAGCAACAAATATTAGAAAGGGAATTAACCCTACAAAACTTGGTTTAGCTTTGTTCTCCATATAGACCTCCTATTGTATTTCTATATTTTGCTGAGACCGTATTCTAAATCTGCAATAATATCTTCGATATTTTCAAGACCAACTGATAATCTTACTAATCCATCAGTTATTCCAGCTTCCATTCTTTCCTCTTTAGTGTAAGGAGAGTGAGTCATAGAAGCAGGGTGTTGAATTAAAGTTTCAGTGTCTCCAAGAGATACAGCCAAAGAACATAGTTTTAAATTATTTAGAAGAATCTTTCCAGCTTCAAATCCACCTTTTAATTCAAAAGACATGATTCCGCCAAAAGCATCCATTTGTTTTGCTGCAATTTCGTGACCTGGGTGAGATTTAAGTCCAGGGAAATAAACTTCAGCAACTTTATCGTGAGCTTCTAAGAATTCAGCAACTTTTAGAGCATTTTCACAATGTTTTCTCATTCTTACTTCTAGAGTTTTCATTCCTCTGATTATCAAGTAAGCCTCCATAGGTCCTAAAACTGATCCTGTCATATCTTTTATTCCAACTAATCTTATTTGATCAACTAAATCTTTTCTAGAAATAACCATACCGGCAATAACGTCTCCATGTCCGTTTAGGTATTTTGTAGCTGAGTGAACAACTATATCTGCTCCCAATTCAAGAGGTCTTTGACAATAAGGAGTAGAGAATGTATTGTCAACAACAACTAAAGTATTTGGGTTAGTATGAGCTATCTCAGCTATTGCTTTAATATCAACTATTTTTAAGTTAGGGTTAGCTGGAGTTTCAAGATATACAGCTCTAGTATTAGGCTTCATAGCTTTTTTAACAGCTTCTCCATCAGCAGTATCAACAAAACTTACTTCGATTCCAAATCTTGATAATCCATGACTGAAGAAAGCGAAAGTACATCCATAAAGAGTTTTATCAGAAATAATATGATCTCCAGCTTTTAGGATAGTCCACATAACTGAAGAGATAGCTCCCATACCAGATGATGTAGCTACAGCTGCTTCACCAGATTCTAATTGAGCTATTTTATCTTCTAAAACAGTAGTTGTAGGATTTCCAAGTCTTGAGTATATATATCCTGGTTCTTCTAGTGCAAATCTTTTCCCACCTTGTTCTGCTGAATCAAATACGAAAGTAGAAGTTTGAAATATAGGCACAGCAAGTGTACCATAAGGGTTTTTACAGCTACCTCCATGAATACTTACAGTTCCAAATCCTGCTTTTTTGTTTTCCATAATTATTTCCTCCTTGAAAATGTTAATTAAATGATATAAATATATAATATGAGAATAAAACGCTTTGTTATAATACGATTTTATTATATAATATAAGAAAAATCAAACATTCAACCTTGAAAGTGTCTTATGACACTTTAAAAAATTATTATTAGGTCACCTCAAAATGGGAGGAAAATATTACTATGAATGAAAAAATCATTAGGAATACAGGAACCAATTTTTATACTCAGCTGTATGAACTATTGAAAGCAGAAATAGTTGCAAAAAAAATGAAACCTGATTCAAAGTTTTATTCTGTAAGACAAACAGTTATTAAGTTTGATGTAAATATCAATACAGTTTTGAGAGTCTACAGAATGCTTGAGGAGAATGGGTATATATATTCAATAAAAGGAAAGGGCTGCTTTGTAAAAGAGCACTCAGATTTCACTATAAGCGATAAAGTTATTCCTATTATGGAGAGCTTTAGATATGGACAGCAAAATGAACTTCCTGAGATAAATTTTTCAAATGGTACACCATCAAAAGATTTCTTTCCAGTAGAAGTGTATCAGAAACTTTCGGAAAAAGCAATAAAAGATTGTGGAAGAGAGCTATTTGGTTATCAACATGTACAAGGGCTGACAAGTTTAAGAGAAGTGCTAGCTGATTATCTTGAAAAAGATGATATCTTTGTAGAAAGGGAAGATATAATTATAACATCAGGAACACAGCAATCTTTGGATATAGTAGTAAAAGCTTTTGGATGCCACCCAGTAAAAACAGTGGTTATATCCAATCCTACTTATCCAAATGCTATAAATCTTTTAGGAGATATATGTAATGTAAAAACTATGGATCTTGAAAATGATGGCTGGGATATGGAAAAATTTGAAGAAATGATAAAAAAAGAAAAAATACATATGGTATATGTAGTTTCTAATTTTCAAAATCCAACTGGAATAGTGTGGTCAGATGAGAAAAAAAAGAAGCTTATTCAATTAGCAGAAGAATATGATTTTTATATAATAGAGGATGACTGCTTCTCTGAATTTTATTATGATGAAAATAAGGTTTATTCTATAAAAAGTATGGATAAGACTGGAGAAGAGAGAGTAATTTATATAAGAACATATTCAAAAATGTTTATGCCAGGAATAGCACTAGCTTTTATGATACCTCCTAGAAAATTTATGGAGAAGTTTGTATTGATAAAATATGGGCTTGATCCAAATACTCCAGGATTAAATCAGAAGATATTAGAATATTTTATAGCTGAAGGACATCTTGACAGACATTTAGAGGAATCAAAAAAGATTCTGGCAGTTAAGTTTCAGAAAATGCTGTCTCTATTATTGAAAATACCTCATATAAAAATAATAAATGTTCCAAGAGGAGGATTTTTTGTCTGGATAGAGCTGGCAGATTATATAGATGGAGAAAAATTTTATTATAAGTGCAAGTTGAGAGGATTATCAATACTTCCTGGAAGTATATTCTATTATAATAAGAGAAACTCATGTAAAATAAGAATCAGTTTTCTCTCTACAACTATGGAAGAAATAGAAACAGGAATGAGAATTATGGAAAATGTTCTTATAAATTGTGAAGGAACAAAGAAAATAGTAAAAGAAAAAATATAAAAATAAAACCCCCTCTGAAAGAAATTTTAATAAAACCAGAAGGGGTTTTTTATAAGATTATGAAAATTTATAAATGATATGAAAACATTATTTAAATAATTCCTCCAAAGCTATATTTAATTCTAAAACATTAATCATATCATTTTCTATATTATTTTTTACTAATTCTATAACTTTTTCTTTAGGAATATTATTTGCTTTAGAAATTCTCTCAACCTGTATCATAGCTCCTTGAATTGATATATTAGGATCAACACCTGAACCAGAAGAAGTTATCATTTCTATAGGAATTTCTTTTGTTTCTAAATTAGGATTTTTTTTAAGTAAAAGATCTATATTATTTTTAATGTTTTCGTTGTATACAGGGTTGCTTAAAGCAAGATTTGTCCCACCAGAAGCAGGAAGTGTTTCAGCTTCTTCCTTAGAATCATATGTATTATAGTTATAAGCTGAAGGTCTTCCATGAAAATATTTGTCACTTGTGAAAAGCTGTCCAATATATTTACTTCCTACAGCTTGGTTATTTTTATATATAATACTTCCATTTGCACTGTCTTTGAAAAAGGTTTGAGCAAATACATTAATTATAATTGTATAAAGTACAGCAATTATGAATAAAGAAATTGTAGTGTAAATACTTTTTTTTATCAATTCCATTTTATTTTCCTCCTATTATTATATTCCTAAAATTGAAAGGAATGGTGTGACGATTAAGTCAATAAATTTTATTCCTATAAATGGAGCAATAATTCCTCCCACTCCATATATACCTAGATTTTTTAATAACATTATTTGAACATTCATAGGTTTATACTTAACTCCTTTTAGAGCAATAGGAACTAAGAGAGGAATGATTACAGCGTTAAAAATTAATGCCGAAATTATTGCACTCATTGGAGAAGAAAGATGCATAATATTAAGTTTTTCCATTTGGGGAATAGCAGCTATAAACATAGCAGGAATAATAGCAAAATATTTTGCTACATCATTAGCTATACTGAATGTAGTTAAAGCCCCACGAGTTATTAATAATTGTTTACCTATTTCTACTACTTCAAGAATTTTTGTAGGGTTAGAATCTAAATCCACCATATTAGCAGCTTCTTTAGCAGCAATAGTACCACTGTTCATCGCAATACCTACATCAGCTTGAGCAAGTGCAGGAGCATCATTAGTTCCATCACCTGTCATAGCTACCAATTTTCCTTGAGCTTGTTCTCTTTTTATAACTTCAATTTTTTCTTCTGGTGTACATTCAGCTACAAATTCATCTATTCCAGCTTCTTTAGCTATTGTTTCAGCAGTTAAAGGGTTGTCTCCAGTACACATAATAGTTTTGATTCCCATTTTTCTTATGTTATCAAATCTTTCTTTTAGCCCGGGTTTTACTGTATCTTTTAAGTAGATGACTCCATAGATTTTATTATCAACAGCAAGAACTAAAGGAGTTCCACCAAGTCTTGATATTCTATCAATTATATTATCAAGATCTTTAGGTATATCCCCATTTTGTTCATGGACAAATTTTTTGATTGAAGAGCCAGAACCTTTTCTAATTTTTTGACCATTTTCTAGATTTATTCCACTAGTTTTTGTTTGAGCACTAAATTCAATAAATTCAGCTTTATCAAAATCCTTTTCAGCTAAAATAATACCAAGTTTTTTACTTAATTCCACAATAGATCTTCCTTCTGGAGTCAGATCTTTTAATGAGGAAATGGCAGAATATTTTATCATTTCATCTTTTGGGATTCCAGCAACAGGGAAAAAGTCATCAGCAAGTCTGTTACCAAATGTAATAGTTCCTGTTTTATCTAAAATGATGGTATTAATATCTCCACATGTTTCTACAGCTTTACCAGACATTGCAATAATATTAAATTTATTTACTCTGTCCATACCAGCTATTCCTATTGCTGAAAGTAAACCACCAATGGTAGTAGGAATTAAGCATACAAGTAAAGCCATAAGTGTAGATAATGGAAGATGAACTCCAGCATATAATCCCATTGGAAACAGAGTTACAATAACTACTAAAAATATTAGTGTCAAACCAACAAGAACAGTATTTAGAGCAATTTCATTAGGAGTTTTCTTTCTTTCGGCTCCTTCCACAAGATTAATCATTTTATCAAGGAAAGATTCTCCACTTGAAACAGATATTTGAACTTTGATTTTATCACTTACTACACGAGTCCCTCCAGTGACAGAAGAGAAATCTCCCCCAGCCTCTTTTATTACTGGAGCAGATTCTCCAGTAATAGCAGATTCATCTACAGATGCTATTCCTTCAATAACAGTTCCATCATTAGGAATAAGTTCACCAGTATTTACAATGACAATATCTCCCTTTTTTAAAGAACCAGCATCTATTACTACTAGACTTCCATCTTCTTTCAAAAGATTTGCAGAAGTTTCTTTTCTAGTTTTTTTCAAACTGTCAGCTTGAGCTTTTCCTCTCCCTTCAGCAATGGATTCAGCAAAGTTTGCAAAGATTACAGTAACAAAAAGAATAAATGAAATTATACCATTAAATATTCTTAAATCAGCTTCATTTTCTGTAAATAATGAAGGATTTATAGTTAAAATTAAAGTAAGGAAAAAACCTATTTCAACAACAAATATAACTGGATTTTTAATTAAAATTCTAGGATCAAATTTTTTAAAAGATTCAATAAAAGCTTTATTTAATATTTCTTTAGAAATAGATTTAACTTGTTTTTTGCTCATAGTCAATTACCCCCAGATGCTCAAGTGCTCAGCAATAGGCCCTAAAGCCAAAGCTGGTAAAAATGTAAGAGCACCAATTATTAAAATTATAAAGAATAAAATAAAAGAAAAAGTTAAGTTGTCTGTTTTAAATGTAGAAGCATTAACAGGGATAGCTTGTTTTTTATAAAGTGAATATCCAACCATTAACATTAATATCATGCTTATATATCTTCCTAAAAGCATTACTATTCCAGTCATAATATTCCAAAATGCAGTTCCATCTCCAAGACCTTCAAATCCAGAGCCATTATTAGCAGCACTTGAAGTATATTCATAAAGTACTTGAGATATTCCATGAAATCCCGAATTTGTAATTCCAGAGATTCCTAAATCGTTAATCAGAGATATAGCACTAGGAACCAGTATTATAATTGGATGTATCAATATTAAAAATGTTATTATCTGCATTTCTTTGGCTTCAAGTTTTTTTCCAAAAAATTCAGGAGTTCTTCCAACCATAAGTCCACATAGGAAAACTCCAAACATCATATACATAAGGATATTCATAAATCCTACTCCCTTTCCTCCAAAGATACAATTTAGCATCATATTCCATAGAGGCATCATTCCACCTATTGGAGTCAAAGAGTCATGCATATTATTAACGCTTCCTGTTGTAAAGGATGTTGTTATATCTGTAAATAATATAGAGGCTATAAGTCCAAATCTCATCTCTTTACCTTCCATATTAATACCATTTAATCCATATTTAGAGAATAGTGGAATGCCCTGTTTTTCAAAGTGGTATAACATGAAGAAAGAAAAAAGAAATAAAGCAAATATTGGTAAAAATATAAACCAACCTTGTTTTTTATTTTTGGCAGCCATTCCAAACCCTATAATAGTAGCTCCTGGAATAATCATCATACACATCATTTCAATATAGTTTGTATATAAAGAAATATTTTCAAAAGGGTGTGATGAATTGGCAGAAAATATTCCTCCTCCATTTGTTCCTAGATGTTTTATTGCTTCCCAAGCAGCTGAAGGTCCTAAGGTAAGTACTTGATATTGTCCTTCAAGTGTTTTTACTACTGCTTGAGTATTAAAAGTTTGAGGAATACCTAAGATAACCAATATAATTGCTGCAATGATTGAGAGAGGAAGTAAAAGTCTAGTTATAGATTTTACTAAATCCTCAAAGAAATTACCTAATCTGATTTTTAATATTCCTCTAATAATTGCCATTGACACAGCAAGTCCACTTGCTGCTGATGTGAACATTAGATTTATTAAGGCTAATCTTGACATTGTTCCATTTAACCATTCACCAGAATAATGCTGTAAATTTGTATTTGTCATAAAACTTACTGCGGTATTAAAAGCTAATGATGGAGAAGAACCATCTAATGCAAGAATAATATATGTTAAAATAAGCATTGTTAAATTGATTCCTAAAAAAGCTCCAATATAAGTTTTAATATTCATATTCTGATTTTTGGTAATCTTAAAAATAAATTTTTCTATTTTTGAAAAAAAAGATTCAAAAATTGTTTCTTCATGCAAAATTAATTTAGATATATGTTTTCCTACAGGAACTATTAATAAAATAAAAACAATAAGAAAAATAAATACATCAAATAGTGACATCTAAAATCCCTCCCTAAAATTTTTCTGGTTTGAATAAAGCATAAAATAAATAACAAAATAAAAAAAATACAATTATTCCCAAAATTATCATTTTGAAATCCTCCTATTATTTAAAAATTTAAAATATTTTAAAAATAGTATTTTTTATATTAAAAATACTATTTTTTTAACAAAAATTGACCAAATTAAAACTGCTGTTAATGCTTAAAATATTTTGAGATTTAAAAAACTAAAAATCTCAAAATATAAAAAAATATTAAGACAAAAAGAGCAGCAGGCAATAAAGAAAATAATTTTATCATATTGTAAAACACCTCCAATACAAAATTTAGAATAAAAATAATAATGGTGAAAAATTATTTTTATTTACAAAGAGGTTTCACAGCTATGGATATTACCATTAATTTTTCATAAAAGTCAATAGTTTTTTTATATTTTTTTTCTTAATTTTTTGCTATACTATAAAAAGCAGAGTGAAAATTTTTTTGTGCAAAAGTACTTGACTTTTATTTTATTTAGGAGTATTATCTGAAAATGAAAATTGAATAATACCAAATCGCTTAGTTTATTTTATTAAATAAAGCGGGGGAACCATTATTTTGGGGCGTATTTCCACTAGGAATAGGATACTTTTCAATCCGAGCCCGTCAGCTAACCTCGTCAGCGTTGAAAAGAGCCTGGGTTTGTTTATTTACAACACCATGACTTTTTTGTTGTGGTGTTTTTTTAGTTTCAAATTACAAAGAGGTAAATGGTGAAAGAGATGAAAGCAGGTATTAAAAGTGTTAAATCAAGAGTTTTTTTAATTTTCATTACGGTTTTGGGAATTTTTACTTTGAACAGTTTATGGGCTATTTTTAATTTTAATATTTTAAATGATTCAATCGAGGGGATATTGGATTCAAATTACAAAAGTATAGTGGCTGCCCAAAATATGACAACATCAGTTGAGAGACAGGATAGTTTGCAGTTATCTTATATTTTTACACGAGATAAAAAATATATAGCAGATTTTACAAAAAATGAATCACAATTTTATAATTTCTTAAAGAATGCTCAAGATAATGTGACAGAAATTGGAGAAAAAGAAATAGTAGATAAGCTTGGAAATTCTTATGAAGAATATATAAAAAAGTTTTATATTTTTATGAAAATAGAAAATACAGAGGAACAGAGAAATTTTTATTTTAAAGAAATATTTCCCAGGTTTGAAAAAATAAAAAATATTTCTAAAAAACTTTTAGAAATTAATCAGGACTCTATGGTGAAAAAAAGATATGAAGCAGGGAAAATAGCAGCTAAAGCTACTCTTTTTACAACAATAATAGCAGCAGTTACAATTCTTTTAGGAATGTTGATAATTATTTATCTTGTTAAAAAGATTTTAAAACAATTTCAAATCTTTATTGAAAAAATAGAAGAAATATCCAAAGAAAATTATTCTCAAAGAATACCTACAAACTTAGATAAAGAATTTAATGAATTAGGAATTGCTTTTAATCAAATGGCAGAAAAATTAAATGATTACAAGAATATAAATATAAAAAAAATAATGACAGAAAAAAGTAAAGCAGAAGCAATTGTTGAGAGCATAAGTGATGGAATAATTGTAACAGATAAGGAAAATAAAATACTTCTTATCAATAATGCTGCTGAAAAACTTTTAAATGTAGAGGAATCAGAATTGCTGGATAAATCATTTTTAACAGCAATTCCAAATAGAAAAATATATGACAGTATTACAGAAGTTAAAAACAATAATGATATAAAATCTACTTTTAAGCAATTAGAAATATCTTTAAACTCCAATGTAGAGAAAAATATTTACTGTAGAGTTTTTATAAATTCCATAATTGGAAAAAATAAAGAAAATTTAGGGATAGTAACTTTGTTGCAGGATATAACAAAACTAAAAGAAATAGATCAGATGAAATCAGATTTTGTGTCAACAGTTTCACATGAATTCAGAACTCCTCTAACTTCTATGGGAATGGCTGTAGAGTTATTGGGAGATGGTTCTGTGGGAACAATAAATGAGACACAGAAAGAACTTTTAAAAGTAATAAAAGAGGATAATGAAAGATTAAATTTCCTTATTAGAGATCTTTTAGATTTATCAAGGTTGGAATCTGGAAAAACTCACATGAAATTTGAAGAATGCAGTATTAAAAAAATTGTGGAAACAGCAGTAAATTTTTTAAAAAACTTTTCTGAAAATAGAAATGTTAAAATAGAAATCAGAAATATAAAAGATTCATTTTTAGTTTTTGCTGATTTGAATAAGATTTTATTAGTTTTGACTAACCTTCTAACCAATGCTATAAAATATAAAAGCGAGGAAAGGGAAGGGAATATAATAGTAGAAGCGTTTAAGAAAGGAAAAAATATAGTTGTTTCTGTAAAAGATAATGGTAAGGGAATTCCAGAGGAATATAAAGAGAAAATATTTAATAAATTTATACAAGTTAAAATTTCTAATGATGGAAAAATAGAAGGAACAGGATTAGGACTTTCTATATGTAAAGAAATTATAAAAGCTCATGGAGGAGAAATATGGGTTGATAGTGTTTTAAATAAAGGAAGTATTTTTTATTTTTCATTAAAAAGTGTAGATTAATATAAAGAACAGGAGAAAAATGTCAAAAAAAATTCTTGTTATAGATGATGAAAAAAATATTTTATTAACTTTAAATTTAATTTTAAGAAATGAGGGTTACGATGTTTTAGTAGCTTCAGATAGTTTAGATGGAGTGATAAAAGCTGGAGAATTAAAACCTGATTTGATATTGTTAGATATATGCCTGCCAAGAGTGGATGGATATTCTGTATGTAGATCATTGAGGTGTGATGTTGATATTGATAAAATACCAATAGTATTTATGAGTTCAAAAAATCAGGAAGAAGATATAAAGGAAGCTTTTGATTCAGGGGGAAATGACTATTTGTTAAAACCCTTTACAAAAGAAAAACTATTAGATATTATTGAGAAAAACATATCAAAAGGAGAAAAATGAAAAAGAAAATATTAATTACAGATGATGAAAAAAATATAAGAACCACTTTAAATTACTGCCTTTCAGCTGAAGGGTTTGAAATAGAAACTGCATCTAATGGCAGCGAGGCATTGGAACTGCTTTTAGAACAGGGAAAAAGTTATGATTTAATATTACTGGATATTAAAATGCCAGATATAAGTGGAATGGAAGTATTGAGAAAGTTGAGGGGAGCAGATAATAAAACTAATATTATTATGATGACTGCATATGGAACTATAAAAGAAGCAGTAGAAGCAATGAAATTAAATGCTATTGACTTTATAAGTAAACCATTCACTCCTGAGCAGATAAGAGTATTAGTAAAGAAAGTATTTTCAAGAGAGGAATTAGAGGAAGAGAAGCTTGAAACTTATGAAGATTATATAGAATATGCAAAATTAAATATAATTGGAAAAAAATTTGAAAAAGGAGAAAGTCTTTTAAAAATAGCTATTGGAAAAAATGTTAATTCCCCAGAAGCACATAATTTATTAGGAGTAATAGCAGAATGTAAAGGAAAGATAGGAGAAGCTCAGAAACAATATAGAGCTGCTTTAGCTTTAGATTCTTCATATGAGCCTGCTGCATGTAATCTTGAAAGAATAACAGAAATGGATTATTCTAATGAAAATATAAAGTTGGGATAGGGATGGGATATGGATGAAGGAAAAAGATTAACCCCAGAAGAAGCATTGAAAATATATAATAAAGAAAAGAATGGAAAACTTAAAATATATCTTGGTTATTCTCCTGGAGTAGGAAAAACTTATACAATGCTCAGAGAAGCGAATATAAGAGCAAGAAGAGGGGAAGATATTTGTATAGGATATATTGAACCTCATGATAGAAAAGCTACAACAGAGCAAATAGGAATATTAGAAGAAATTCCTCCTTTAGAAATAGAATATTGTGGAAAAAGATATAAAGAAGTAGATGTAGAAGGCATAAAAAAAAGAAAACCTGCAACAGTTCTTGTAGATGAACTTGCTCACACTAATATAAAAGGAAGTAAAAATAAAAAAAGATATGAAGATATATTAGAAATACTTGGAGCAGGAATAAATGTTCATACAACTATGAATATACAACATCTTGAAAGTTTAAATGATACTATACACATAATAACAGGTATAGTAGTAAGAGAAACCATTCCTGATAAAATAATAAATATTGCTAATGAAGTGGAAGTTATAGATATTTCATCTACAAGTCTTGAAGAGAGGCTTAAAAGAGGAGAAATATATAATCTTCAAACAGTTCCCAATGCATTAAAAAATTTTTTTAGACAGGGAAATTTAAATGCATTAAGAGAAATAGCATTAAGACAGATAGCTCAAGAGGTTGATAATAATCTAATTGAATACATGAAAGATAAAAAGATAACAACTAATTGGCATACTACAGAAAGAGTTTTAGTGTCAATATCATCAAGCCCTAAAGCAGGAAGGGTAGTTAGATATGGTGCGAGAATAGCTCAAAGATATAAATGTGAATTTTATGTTATATCAATTGAAACTACTGGAATTTTAAAAAAAGGATTCACAGAAGAGGAATGGAAAGTAATAGAGGAACATGAGAATCTAGCTAAAACTTTAGGAGCAGAAGTTGTAAGATTAAGAGGAAAGGATATTGTCAAAGAGATATTAAAATTTTCTTCAGAAAAGAGAATAACTCAGATAGTCTTAGGACATAGTAAAAGAAGCAGATTAACTACTTTTTTTAGAGGGTCAGTTATAAATAAAATAATAGAAAATTCAAAAGGAGCAGAGATAAGAATAGTTCCTTGGGAAAATATGTAAAACTTCCTTTATAATAGACAGAGAAAAGTGAGAAAGATGTTTATTATAAAGGAAGTTTATTTTTTATTTCTTAGGAAATTATAATTTGATAAATTTGTTGAAAAAATAAAAAATATTAATT